>UMLJ01004629.1_pt1 | contig 13197 bp, 10 predicted proteins | sample 1966521 | NCBI WGS metagenome assembly UMLJ01 (sample SAMEA4836199, study PRJEB28245) | human gut metagenome | biome: gut microbiome; material: fecal sample | place: Denmark | collected 2008
GCGGCGGCACGATTATCGGAAAAGCGGTGGAATAAAGGAGGAAAAACGAATATGAAAATTTCAACAAAGGGAAGATATGCCCTGCGTCTGATGCTGGATCTGGCACTGAATAATACAGGTGAGGCAGTCAGCTTAAAGGATATTGCCAGACGTCAGGATATTTCAGATAAATATTTGGAACAGATTATATCCATACTAAATAAAGCGGGGTATGTAAGAAGTATCCGCGGGGCACAGGGCGGTTATATGCTGCGCCGTCCTCCAAAGGAGTACACGGTGGGCATGATTTTAAGACTGACCGAAGGAACACTTGCACCGGTCAGCTGTGTAGAGGATGATGCCGTGGAATGTGAGCGTGAAGCTTCATGCGTAACCTTTATCGTGTGGAAAAAGATTAATGATGCCATTAATGAGGTTGTTGACAATATTACACTGGAAGACTTGGTGGAATGGTATCACAGCAAAAGTGATGATTATGTTATTTAGTGCTTGACTTTGCAGGGAAATCCTGTATAATACATATAACATACGGGATTACTATGAAATAAAATATAAATCCCGGTTCTGCAGGTACCGGACTTCCGGTGAAACTGCAAAGCGGCTGCTGCCGTATGAAATATAAAGGAGAATGAAAATGAGTCAGTTGATTTATCTTGATAATGCAGCAACAACAGCAGTAAGACCTGAGGTTTTTGAAAAAATGAAACCTTTTTTTATAGAGAATTACAGTAACCCATCCGCAGTATACAGTTTTGCGGGAGATACCAAGGAAGCCGTAGAAAAGGCAAGAGAACAGATTGCTGCCGTTCTTGGTGCAAAGGCAAAGGAAATTTACTTTACAGCAGGCGGAAGTGAATCCGACAACTGGGCAATTAAAGGTATTGCAGAAGCATTACAGGAAAAGGGTAAGCACATTATCACTTCGAAGATTGAACATCACGCAGTGCTGCATACCTGTGAGTATCTGGAAAAGCACGGCTATGAAGTGACTTACTTAGACGTAGATGCAGACGGTGTTGTATCACCGGAAGCAGTGGAAAAGGCAATCCGCCCGGATACCATTTTAATCAGCATTATGACAGCCAACAATGAAATTGGAACAATTGAACCGATTGCCCAAATCGGTGCTGTTGCAAAGAAGCACGGTATTTTATTCCACACCGATGCCGTCCAGGCATTTGCACATATTCCGATGAATGTCGATGAAATGAATATTGATTTATTAAGCGCCAGCGGACACAAGTTTAACGGGCCAAAGGGTGTAGGCTTCCTTTATATCAGAAGCGGCATTAAAATCGGACCGTTTGTACACGGCGGTGCACAGGAGCGTGGAAGACGTGCCGGAACAACGAATGTACCGGGCGTTGTCGGTATGGCAGAAGCAGCCAGACTGGCACAGGAAGAAATGGACAAGCGCATTGAAAAAGAAACTGCTGTCAGAGATTATTTTATTGAACAGATTGAAAAAAGAGTACCATATGCAAAGTTAAACGGACACAGAACAAACCGTCTTCCGAATAACGTTAATTTCTGCTTCCGTTTTATCGAAGGTGAATCCTTACTGATTTTATTAGATCAGAAGGGCATCTGCGGTTCAAGCGGTTCAGCCTGCACATCCGGTTCGCTCGACCCGTCCCATGTGCTTCTTGCAATCGGTCTGCCGCATGAAATTGCACACGGTTCATTAAGACTGACACTTTCAGAAGCAACGACAAAGGACGATGCGGAATTTGTTGTATCCGAGCTTGAAAAGATTGTAGAGCGTTTAAGAAGCATGTCACCGTTATATGAAGATTTTGTAAAAGAAGAAAAGAAAAACGCATAGTAAAATACGGAAAGGAAAGAAGTGAAGTATGTATAGCGAAAAGGTAATGGACCATTTTAATAACCCAAGAAATGTCGGAGAAATCGAAAATGCAAGCGGTGTCGGTACAGTCGGTAATGCAAAGTGCGGCGACATCATGCGTATTTATCTGGATATTGACGAAGATACAAAGATTATCAAGGACTGTAAGTTTAAGACTTTTGGCTGCGGTGCTGCGGTTGCAACCAGCAGTATGGCAACGGAAATGGTAAAGGGCAAGACCATTTATGAAGCCTTACAGGTAACGAACAAAGCAGTTATGGATGCATTAGACGGACTGCCGCCGGTAAAGGTACACTGCTCTTTACTTGCAGAAGAAGCAGTTCATGCGGCACTTTGGGATTATGCCGAAAAGAACCACATCGTTATTGAAGGTCTGGACAAGCCAAAGGCAGATATTCATGAAGGTGAAGAAGACGAGGACGAAGAATAAGATTGTCACATTGGGATTTGACAATGTAAAGGAATAGGAAAGGGTGTCTGTGAAAACGGGCACTCTTTTTTGCATAAGAAGAAAACTGCGTCGTAAGAATGAGATGAAGATACTTGACAAAACATATGTTTGTGTTATACTGATACTAAATTAATTAAATTTATATTTGCAATGAAGTTTTATAAAAATGGGGAGTGACATGAAGTTTATACATATTTCGGATCTGCATCTGGGAAAGCGTGTCAACGAATTTTCAATGATGGAAGAACAAAAATATATTTTACAGCAGGTGTTGTACACCGTACAGAATGAGGCGGTAGATGCGGTGCTGATTGCGGGAGATATTTACGATAAGCCGGTGCCGCCCGCAGAAGCAGTTGTGCTGTTTGATACATTTCTTACGCGTCTTTCGCAGATGAAAAAGGAAGTTTTTATCATCAGCGGCAATCACGACAGCGCCGAGCGGCTCTCATTTGGAAGCAGTCTGTTTACGGCGGAGGGGATTCATATTGCGCCGGTATTTGAGGGAAACATGGAGAAAGTATCACTTTGGGACGATGCGGGAGAAGTGTGTGTCTATCTGCTTCCATTTATCAAGCCGTCTACGGTGCGACGATTTTATGAAGAAGATTTAACGGACTATACAAAGACTGTACAGACGGTAATTGAGCATACGCCGGTTGATACGTCTAAAAGAAATGTACTGGTGGCACACCAGTTTGTAACAGGGGCTGGCAGATGTGATTCGGAAGAAGTATCTGTCGGAGGGCTGGATAATGTGGATGCATCGGTGTTTGAACCGTTTGATTATGTGGCACTGGGACATATTCACAATGCACAGCACTGTAGCAGGGAAAGTGTGCGCTACTGCGGGACACTGCTTAAATATTCATTTTCTGAGGTGAATCATATTAAGAGCATTACAGTTGTTGAATTAAAAGAAAAAGGACAAAATCCACAGATTCACACCGTGCCGGTGACACCGCTTCATGATATGAGGGAAATTAAGGGAAGTTATGAAGAACTGACGTTTAGAAAAAATTATATGAATACGGCAGTCAATGATTATCTGCATATTACACTGACGGATGAGGAAGATATTCCGGATGCCATCAGCAGACTGCGCAGTATCTATCCGAATATTATGCGTCTTGATTATGACAATATAAGAACACGTAACAGTGGCAGCTTAGAGATTGGTGAAGCGGTGGTGGAACGCACACCGCTGGAACTGTTTGAAGATTTTTATGAACAGCAGAACCACAAACCGATGAGTGAAGAACAAAAACAGTTTATCTGCGGGCTGATAGAGTCTATTTGGGAATAAGGAGCAGTGCGAAAAATCACACGGATGTGCTGATTTTTCACACGGATGTTTGCTTCCGGACGAAAGCAAACATCTATAATGGCAGATGAGAAATCGCCTGCGCGAATTTCTCATCGCATCTTCGCAACAAGTTGCTTAGGAATAAGGAGTAGTATGAGACCGTTAAAATTAATTCTGTCCGCATTTGGACCGTACAGCGAAAAAACACAACTGGATATGACACAGCTTGGAACCGGCGGCATTTATCTGATTACCGGGGATACCGGCGCAGGAAAGACGACACTGTTTGATGCCATTACGTATGCTCTTTACGGAGAAGCAAGCGGCGGCAGCAGAACGACGGAAATGCTTCGCAGTAAATATGCCGATGCCGCGACACCGACATTCGTCGAACTGACATTTTTATTAAAAGGAAAGACGTATGTGATTTGCAGAAATCCTGAATATATGCGTCCGTCAAAACGCGGTGCGGGAAAAGAAACGAAGGAAACCGCCAAAGCAGAGCTTACAATGCCGGACGGCGGTGTTATCAGCGGGATCAGTGCGGTAAATGAGAAAATGACAGAACTGCTCGGTATCCGCAAAGAGCAGTTTACGCAGATTGCGATGATTCCACAGGGGGATTTTTTAAAGCTGTTATTGTCGGGAACGAAGGAGCGCGCTGCGATTTTCCGTGAAATATTTAATACCAGACCGTATCTGCAGCTGCAGGAACAGTTAAAAAAGGAAGCCGGAACACTTTATAACGCGATTAAAGACGATGAAAAAAGTATCCGGCAGTATATGGCAGAAGTGCGCTGTAAAAAAGAAAGTGCTTATGCCGATTCTTTGGAAAATCTGCAAAAAGAAGAGGTTATACTGGATACGGATTACTGTCTGGAACTGATTGCAAATATTATTGCAGAAGATATAAAGATACAGGAATCCGTTGCCCAAAAATCAGATGACCTGTCGGCGGAAATGGCACAGCTTGACAGAACACTTGGAAAACAGCAGCAGCGGGAAGTAGTAGAAAAAGCACTTGAAGAGGCAAAGCAGAAGACGGCAGAACTGGGTACGCTTGCGAGCCGGTTAAAGATAGAATACGAACAGGCAGAAAAACTGCAGGAAAACAACAACATCCTGACTGCACAAATTGAAGCGGAGCAGCTCGCACTTCCGGGCTATGAAAAGCTGGAATTTATTTTGAACGAAACTGGACAGAAAAAACAGCAGCTTGAAAAGGAAGAACATTTACTGGAAAAAAGCAGGCAGGAAGCGCAGAAAATGAAACTGCAAAGAGAGAAGTATCAACAGCAGCTTGCCGGATTAAAGGACAGCGGTGCGGCACTGGAGCGGACAGCGGCGCAGATTTCCGTAAATGAACAGCAGTGTCGGAAAACAGAAGTCTTACAGGAAAAGGTTGTACAGAATAAAAATCTTGTCAATGAAATGTACCGCATACAGAAGCGGTATATTATGGCGGCAGAGCAATTGGCACAGGCAGGAAGCATTTACGAGGAAATGGAAAAACGTTATTTTGACGAGCAGGCGGGCATACTGGCACAGAACCTGCGTGAAGATGAAGCCTGCCCGGTATGCGGTTCACTGCACCACCCAAAGAAAGCAGTGCTTCATGAAAATGCGCCGACACAACAGCAGTTAAAAAGTCAAAAAGACGATTATGACAAAAAGACGAAAATACGTTCTGAACTCAGTTCAGAGGCAGGACTTGCAAAAGGACGGGTACAGAGCGCATATAAAGAAATGCTTGCGCAGTATGCGGCATTGATAAGTGATACACATCCAACGATCGTTGCCGGGGTACAAGATATGTCAAATGTATCAGATTTATCGCATTTATCAGATTCGGAAGAAGCATCACAGGAACAGATGATTGACGTGATAAAGCAGGTGAGTTACCGGACACAGCAGGCAGCAGAAGCACTGGCAGATGAGAAGCAGCAGCTGATGGTGCAGAAAGCCAGACTGGAAGCCGATGTCGCATTAGAGCAGAAGATTTCCGGGCAGTTACCGGAGTGCGAAAAGCGCCAGAAAGAACTGGAAGAAGAGGTGGCAGAGTGTACCAGCCGTATTTCTGTATTAAAGACAGAAGGTGAAGCTTTAAAAAAGCAGGCGGATGAATTAAAACAGACTTTAAAGTTTGAAAATGCAGAAGCGGCAAGACAAAGCATTGCGCAGAAAGTCCGGCAGAAAGAGGAAATACAACAGCGGGCAAAGCAGGCAGGGCAGCAGTATCAGGATTGTAAAATCAAGCTCGAAGCAGAGCAGAGAAGGGTGCTTGATTTAACCACACAGCTAAAAAGCGGTGAAGAAGATAAAGAAAACAATGAAAGTAATGAGAGTGGGAAAAAGTACGGGGAATTACTGACCCTGCGGCAGGAAAAGGAAGTCTGTCAGAAGCAGTATCAGAATGAAAAGAAGGAACTGGATTTGCGGATTGCGGTCAATGAGCGGGCGGCAGGTGCAGTAAAAAAGATTGCGGCAAAGAGCAGCGAAAAAGAAAAGCAGTATCAGTGGGTACGGGCACTCAGCAATACGGCAAACGGTGCATTGAGCGGTCAGGACAGAATTATGCTTGAAACATATGTTCAGACAGCATTTTTTGACCGTATTATTATCCGGGCCAATACCCGCTTTATGCAGATGACATCGGGACAGTTTGAACTGGTGCGCGCAAAGACGGCAGATAATCTAAGAGCGCAGAGCGGACTGGAATTAAACGTGATTGACCACTATAACGGCAGTATCCGTAGTGTCAAGTCCTTATCGGGTGGAGAGTCCTTTAAGGCATCTCTTGCAATGGCACTGGGATTATCCGATGAAATCCAGTCGCAGACAGGTGGTATCCAGATTGATACAATGTTTATTGATGAAGGGTTTGGCTCATTGGATGAAAATTCACTGGAACAGGCGATTGATGTTTTACTGCGGTTATCGGAGAGCAACCGCCTTGTGGGAATTATCTCCCACGTCGGCGAATTAAAGGAGCGTATCGGGCGGCAGATTGTTGTTACCAAGACACCAGACGGCGGAAGCCATGCCAGGATTGTTGCGGACAACTAAGAACAGCTGTGTATTTTACAGCTTCTTATAAACCGTAAAATACATAGTGATAAAGCAGGCGGCTCCGCCGATAAAATTGGAAACCGGTTCTGCCCAGAATACGCCGTTTACACCAAGCGGCGTGAGCGGAAGCAGATAGATTAACGGAATCACAATAATTACCTTTCTTAAAAGCGAAAAGAAAATGGCATTTTTGGATCTGCCAAGTGCCGTAAAAACGGATTGCCCCGCAAATTGAAAGGACATCATAAAAAATCCGAAAAAGTAAATGTGCATACAGGCGGCACCCAGTGAGAGCAGTTCCGGTGTCGAATCAAAAAGCAGGATAAATTGTCTGGCAAAAATCATGGTTAAAATCCATGCCGCTACGGTATAGATAAGCAAAGCCACAGACATATAGCGGATGGTCTGCTTTACCCGGCTGTTTTTATCAGCACCGTAGTTAAAGCTGAGAATCGGCTGGGCACTGTTGGAAATACCGCTGACCGGCATTTGAATCACTTCGCGCACGGAGTTAATAACGGTCATGGCGGCGATGTATAAGTCCCCGCCGTGTATGGACAGGCTGGCATTGCCCGCCATCTGGACGGCACTGTTGGTTATGGACATGGTAAAACCGGAAAGCCCCAGTGCAAGGATTTTGCAGACACGTTTTCTGCCCAATGCAAATTGTTTTGGAGAGAGCCGTATCATCGTCTTTTTCCCGGTCAGAAAAGTGAATGTCCACAAGGCGGCAATAAACTGTGAGATAACAGTTGCAAGAGCTGCACCCTGTACACCCAGTCCCAGTAAAAAGATAAAAACAGGGTCTAACAGCAGGTTGCAGACCGCACCAATGGAAACGGTCAGCATGCCGGTTTTTGCAAAGCCCTGCGCATTAATAAATGAATTTAAGCCAAGGCTTAACATTACAAAAACAGAACCGCACAGGTAGATGGTAATGTATGAATCGGCATAACGGAAGGTGGCTTCGCTTGCGCCGAGCAGATATAAAAGCGGACGTTTCAAAAGCAGCCCCGTTATTGTAATAAACAGGCCGAACAACAGTAAAAGGACAAAGCTGTTACCGAGGATTTTTTCGGCTTCGGCATCATTTCGTTTCCCGCGTTCAATGGAAAAAAGCGGTGCGCCGCCCATGCCGACAAGGTTGGCAAAAGCAATGGTAATCGTACAGATTGGAAAGGCAACCCCGAGACCGGTGAGCGCATTGGTAGAATCAAAGGGGATTCTTCCGATAAAAATACGGTCAATAATATTGTATAAGACATTGATTAACTGTGCCAGTGTCATAGGAAGCGCAAGACGCAGCATGTGTGCGGGAATGCTTCCGGTTGAAAAATCGCTTTCAGCTGTTGGATTCACAAAATCACTCCTTCTGTAATAATGCATGTATACACAGTATAGCACACTGGCTTAAAAAATTTAAGGTTGACTGCCGGATTTTCTTTATGTTATGATGTTTACAGATAAAAGGGAGTAGCTTGCATATACGGGCAGTATATGTAACGTGATTTCGTCAGTACGGGAAAATAGATTTCTCCGGAGCACGTTGTAGGAAGCGAGACTTTTGTTGTAACGATTGTGTTGCAATAAAGTCTCGTTTTTCTTTATTGCAGGCAGAAAAAGGAGGAAAGAATGAATCGGAATTTAAAAAACGAGGAAGTTAAAAAGTATATTACAATTGGAGCAGTGCTGATTATTCTATATTGGGCATTACAGAATTTACAGCTGATTTTTTCAGTGATGTCAAAGATTCTGACACTGTTTATGCCTTTTTTAATCGGCGGGGTCATTGCATTTATTATGAATGTGCCAATGAAGCAGATTGAACGGCATCTTTTTCAGAAAGAACAGTATCAGACTGAAAAATTTGCGGCACTTAGAAGAACATGTGCATATATCCTGACATTACTGGCAATTATTGTAATTCTGGCAGCAGCTATGGTTATTGTGATTCCGCAGCTGGTATCTACAATTGCAGATATTGTAAAGCTGATTCCGGGACAGTTTCAAAATGTGCAGCAGTTTTTGATGGAGCAGGCCAAAGCCTATCCGCAGATTGAACAGCAGCTGGCTTCGGTGCAGATTGACTGGGAATCGCTGTTAAAATCAGCAATGGATTTTGTAACTGCCGGTACAAAGGGAATTATCAGCGGTGGAATCGGTGCAGTGACAAGTATTGTATCGGGTGTGACGAATTTCTTTATTGGATTTATTTTTTCTATTTATGTTTTGTTTCAGAAAGAAACACTTGCAAGGCAGACGAAGAAAATTCTGTATGCATTTACAAAAGAAAAAACAGCCCAAAAAGTACTTCGTGTGGTACGGCTTGCCAATACGACATTTGCAAGCTTTTTGTCAGGACAGTGTCTGGAAGCGTGTATTCTTGGAACGATGTTCTGTGTAACCATGCTGGTTATCCGTCTCCCGTATGCGCTGTTAATCGGCATTGTTATTGCCATTACAGCGCTGATACCGATTGTAGGTGCTTTTATCGGTTGTGTTGTGGGAATTATACTGATAGGGCTGGTAAATCCGGTCAAGGCAGTGATATTTGTGATTATGTTTTTCGTTTTACAGCAGATTGAAGGAAATCTCATATATCCGCATGTAGTCGGCAGCTCAGTGGGACTGCCGGGAATGTGGGTATTAATGGCAGTAACAGTCGGCGGAAGTTTGTTTGGTATCGTGGGAATACTGACCTTTATTCCGATCTGTTCGGTGTGTTATGCACTGTTCCGGTTATTTGTCAACGAAAGGCTGAAAGAAAAGAGGGAAATATGACAATTATTATACAGTTGGTGTTACTGGTAATCGGGTTTGCCGCACTTGTAAAAGGGGCAGACTTTTTTGTGGAAGGCAGTTCGGCCGTTGCGGGGAAGTTGAAAGTTCCGGGTGTGGTCATCGGTCTTACAATTGTAGCAATGGGGACGAGTGCGCCGGAGCTGGCAGTCAGTGTATCGGCAGCAATAGCGGGTTCTAATGAAATCGCAATCAGTAACATTATCGGGTCAGATATTTTTAACCTGGTGCTGATATTTGCAATCTGCGCCGTGATTACACCGGTGACAGTGGATAGGGGCATTATGAAGCGGGATTTTCCGTTTTCAATTATTGTTTCCGTGATACTGGCAGTCATGATTGCAGATTATGTATTTACAGGGCAGAAGGTCTTTACTGCGGATGGTATACTGCTTTCAGGAACAATTGGCAGATTGGATGCGGTGATTTTGATTCTGCTGTTTATTGCGTATCTTGCCTTTACGGTTCTGATGGCGCTTAAAAATAAAGTGGAGGATGAAGAAATTGCGGAACTTCCGGCGTGGAAGTGCGCAGTGTACATTCTTGGTGGTGCAGCTGCGATTATTATCGGCGGACAGCTTGTTGTAAACAGTGCAAAAACCATTGCACTTGCCTGTCATATGACAGAAACGCTGGTGGGGCTTACGATTGTAGCCATGGGAACATCACTTCCTGAACTGGTCACATCTGTGGTTGCGGCAAAAAAAGGACAAAACGGTATGGCGGCAGGTAATATTATCGGTTCCAATATCTTTAATATTCTGCTGATTTTAGGCGTGTCAGCTTTTATTCATCCGATTCCGGTGATAACGGAGTCGTTGTATGACACGGTTATTTTAATCGGCCTGAGTATTATTATTTATATTTTTGCCGCAACAGGTGACAAAATAGAGCGGAAAGAGGGCATTGCCATGATTGGTGCGTATATTTTGTATATGATTTATGCAGTTTCGCGCGGTATGGGGTGGATATAAAGAAAAAAGTGTGTTATAATGCCTGTCTGAGGGAGTTGGGGAATACAAAGAATTCAGCACAGAATCAGACTGTGTTTGGATAAATGAAAAAAATAGGAGAAAGACTCATGGAAAAATTTTTTAAGGTCAAAGAGCATGGCTCGACAGTGAAAACAGAAGTGCTTGCCGGAATTACAACTTTCATGGCGATGGCGTATATTCTCATGGTTAATGCAAATATGTTTTCAGAACTTGGCGTTGTATCATATAATGCCATTTATATCGCAACAGCAATTTCAGCCGTTGTCGGTACATTTTTAATTGCATTCCTCGCAAATCTTCCTTTAGGATTGGCATCCGGTATGGGACTGAATGCATTTTTTGTGTACACAGTCTGCTTTACATTCGGATTATCTTATGCAAATGCACTGATTCTTGTATTGTTAGATGGTGTAGTATTTATCATCCTGACACTGACCGGTGTCCGTAAGATGTTATTTGATGCTATCCCACAGTGTGTCAGAATGGCAATTTCAGCCGGTATCGGTCTGTTTATTGCATTTTTGGGATTACAGGATGCGGGAATTATTGTTCCTTCAAGCTCTACCTGTGTCAACCTGACAAGCTTTAACCTGTTTAACGGGAATGCAACCTGGGCAGAAATTATGCCAAAGCTTGTTACAATTGCGGCGCTGATTATTATTGCCGTATTATCTTACAAAAAAGTAAAGGGTTCTGTTTTATGGGGAATTCTCGGCGGAACAGGTCTTTATTATATCCTTGGCTGCACCATTCCGGGATTTTACAAAGGATTTGCGGCAAATATGAACTTCAATTCGTTTACTGCATTCGGTGACTGGGGTTCACAGGCATTTTTAAAGGTATTTACAGACGGCTTCGATTTTTCAGGCTATCTGGCAACCCATTCTACAGCAGATTTAGTGATTCTGATGATTACAACAGCACTTGCTTTCTGCATGGTAGATATGTTTGATACACTTGGTACACTCTACGGTGCATGTTCAAGAGGAAATATGCTCACAGAAGAAGGCGAAGTACCGAACTTTGAAAAGGCGATGTTATCCGATGCGATTGCAACAGTAACAGGTGCTATCTGCGGTACTTCTACGGTTACAACCTTCGTAGAATCCTCTGCCGGTGTTGCAGAAGGTGCAAGAACAGGTCTTGCGGCATTTACAACAGGGGTGTTATTCTTCGTTGCAATGTTTTTAAGCCCGGTTGCAGTACTGATTCCGACTTGTGCGACATCAGCAGCACTGATTTATGTCGGCGTATTGATGATGGGTGGCGTTGCAGATATTGAATGGCATAAGCCGGAAGTAGCCGTACCGTCATTTATGACAATCGCGATGATGCCATTTGCCTATAATATCAGCTACGGTATTGCATTCGGTCTGATTACGTATGTATTTATCTGTATTTTTACAGGCAGAGTAAAGGAAATTAAGCCGTTCACATGGGTTGTCGGCGCGTTATTTGCGATTATGTTCTTTATGACACATTAATTGATGTGTCGTCCTGCTGGGCAGAAACACAAGCCTGCAGAAGATGATAAAAATATAAAAAAATGCCAAAGGAGGCAGCCGTGTTGCAGATTGCAGCAGCTGTCTCCTTTTTGCATTGTAAGGAGGAAAAGCGATGGGCGTAAAAGAAATTTTAGTGTTTTTGATTTTATTTGGTGCCAATCTTTTACAGGCAATTACAGGCTTTGCGGGGACATTGATTTCCATGCCGCCGACTATGAAATTAATTGGTGTGGACGAAGCAAAGGCACTGCTGAATGCAATTGCACAGATTTCCAGTCTGATGATTGTAATTACCGGATTCCGGCATATTAACTGGAAGGAATTTTTTAAGATGTTTGTGCTGATGGCAGCCGGTATGGTTGTGGGAATGAAAATATTTGAAGTATTTCCGATGCAGCAGCTTCTGACATTTTACGGCATTATGATTATTGTGATTGCGCTGGATAAGCTGTTTGTGAAAAAACAGCTCAGACTTCCGGCTGTACTTATGTTGTTTGTCATCTTTGCCGCGGGTATTATTCACGGAATGTTTGTATCCGGCGGGGCATTGCTTGTCATTTATGCGGCAGGGGCATTAAAAGATAAGGAAGAATTCAGGGCAACTATTGCGTTAATCTGGTTGACGATTGGTTGTTACATTACAGGAATCCAGTTTCAGGCGGGACATTTTAACAGCCATGTATGGTTTTTGTTAATAGCAGGAATTATTCCTGTTTTTGCAGGTACATGGATTGGCACAAAACTGGTAAAGAAGCTGCCACAGGAAATTTTTATGAAAATGACATACATTTTATTACTGCTGTCAGGAGTCATGGCGATTGTATAAATAAAGGAGGGCAGGTTATGAGTGTAGTTTTAAAAGAAGCCATCCGGCAGGCGGGCTGTGCAGATATTAAGCTGGTCGCCGGAAAAAACGGTCTGACCAATGCGGTCGAATGGGTGCATATGGTAGATACAACAGAAATTGCCGATTTTTTGTCCGGTGGGGAAATTGCATTTACAACAGGAATCGGTGTCAGTGAAAAAATGTCTTTGCTTGCGCTGGTGGATCGGGTCTATAAAAATCATGCCAGTGCAATGGTAGTAAACATTGGACCTTATGTGGCTGAAATTCCGCAGGAGGTTATTGATTTTGGCAATGCACACGATTTTCCGGTTTTTGAAGTGCCGTGGAGTGTGCATATGGCAGATATGATGCGGATGAT
>UMLJ01046905.1_pt1 | contig 12886 bp, 11 predicted proteins | sample 1966521 | NCBI WGS metagenome assembly UMLJ01 (sample SAMEA4836199, study PRJEB28245) | human gut metagenome | biome: gut microbiome; material: fecal sample | place: Denmark | collected 2008
AGGCAGAACTGAACGAGAAAAAGAATAATCTCGGAAAATAAAGTTCTATAGATAATAATGAAAGCGTAATGATTACCGGTAAAGGTATTCGTTACGCTTTTTTATTTCCCAAAGGATATATTTCGCTTTTTTGATTATCCAAAGGATTTATTTCGCTTTTCTACCCCCGAAAAGGTATAATTTGTTAAATGATATTATAAATTATACCTTTTCGGGGGTATTTTCATTTTTTATTTGTACATTTGTCCCCGAAAGGGTATAAAACAAATAAAATATGAGCACTACATTATCATCATACGTCAAGGAAATGCGCAAGCAATTCGGATTGACCCAAGTAGATCTGGCGGCGAAATCGGGCGTAGGCCTCAGATTCGTAAGAGAACTGGAACAGGGAAAGGAAACACTGCGACTCGACAAAGTAAACCAAGTCCTCCTCTTGTTCGGCCAGGAAATCGGTCCCGTTCCCATCAGAAAAGAATAACGCTAGGTCTGCCCCATACGCCAAGGCAAGGCTATATGCCAGATTTGTCCCATACGCCAAGGCAAGGCTATACGCCAGATTTGTCCCATACGCCCTGAAAGGGCAGAAGCTCCTAGCCCAGGGCATCGCCCTGGGTATCAGCAATATATACCAAAACGCCCTGTAAGGGCAAAAGCTTTAAAATCCCATGAAACAAGGAAAGATTTATCTCTATGACCAATACGTAGGCCTGCTGACGGAAGACGAAACGGGCTTTACCTTTGCCTACGATGCAGATTATCTGGCATCGGATGGCGCCGAAGCCGTGAGCCTCACACTCCCGATATCCGACGAGCCCTACCACGACACCGTTTTGTTTCCCTTCTTCGATGGATTAATCCCCGAAGGATGGCTGCTGAATATCGCAGAAAGCAGTTGGAAAATCAACCAACGGGATAGAATGTCGCTCCTCCTTGCCTGCTGCAAGGATTGCATCGGAGCCGTCAGCGTCATCCCCGCAGAAGAACCTCTTGTAGAAGAAACGAACAGTTAAATTGTAGAAGGAGCGAACAGTTCACCTGCAGAAGGAACAAACGCTTCATCTCAAAACTAGAAAGGAAAAAGAAATATGGAGAAATGTCTATATTGCTATAAACCACTCAAGCCAGGGCAGATAGATTACCACCCCGCTTGCGCCCGAAAACTCTTCGGCACCAAGGAAGCCCCTGTCCTACCCTATATTAGAAAGGAAATAGGCGACCTGGCTAAACAGGTAGTGCGTGCACAAACCACCCTCACCGGTGTACAGGCAAAGCTCTCGCTCGATGTTAACCCTGGCGGAAAGAACGAACCATCCCGCTTCACCATTGTAGGACTCTGGGGAAAATACATCCTCAAGCCCCAAACCGACCGCTATCGCTGTCTTCCGGAAATCGAAGATCTCACGATGCATCTCGCCGAAGCTGCTAAAATCGCCGTGGTTCCGCATGGACTGATCCGCTTTGCCGATGGCGAACTCTGTTACATCACCCGGAGAATAGACCGACTGGATGATGGCACCAAAGTACCGATGGAAGATATGTGCCAGCTATCCGAGCGCCTTACCGAATACAAATACAAAGGTTCCTACGAACAGGTTGCCAAACTTATCAAAAAGTATTCCTCCTTCTCACAGCTCGACCTCGTGAACTATTGGGAGGTTGTCATCTTTTCGTGGATTACCGGCAACGCAGATATGCACCTCAAGAACTTCTCGCTCTACAACAACCGCCAGTTGGGCTATGGCTTAACCCCAGCCTACGACCTTCTCTGCACCAAGATTGTAATGCCGGAAGATACAGAAGAACTCGCTCTGACACTGAATGGAAGAAAGCGAAAGATTCTGAAATCAGATTTCATCAAGGTGATGACAGCATCAGGACTCAACGAGAAAGTAATAAACAACATCGCCAAGAAGTTCCGCCGCTCCATCGTGAAATGGCTCGACCTGATAGATGCCTCCTTTCTGCCGGATAGTATGAAGAAGGAATATAAAAAACTGATACTCAGCCGAGTCATGGCATTAAGATAAATTCTTTCTGTAATTGTTTCTGCCAAGCAGAACAAACAAGAAAAAAAACAAAAAAAGCAAGAATAGTATAAACAAAACAAGATATGAAAAAAATACTCTTATCACTTTTAGCAGCTGTTGGCTTATCAACCACGGGCTGCTCAGCACAGACAGGCAAATCGGCCTCATCAGCAAAAACTGCTCCATCGGACGGCATCGTCATATTGGCTCCACAGGCCTTTATCGACCAGGCAAAGGCAGATACCACCAGCTTCCTTCTCGATGTCCGCACTTCCAAAGAATACGCAGAAGGACATCTGGCTGGTGCCCGACAACTGGATTACCTCAACCCCGAGGCATTCGATGCCGGCATCAAGCAGCTGGATAAATCCCGCACCTACTACATCTATTGCAGAAGCGGAAAGCGAAGCCATGGTGCCTGCCTGAAAATGAAGAAGCAAGGCTTCAAGGTCTATGATATGGAAGGGGGAATCCTCAACTGGACAAAGCTCGGAATGCCGGTGGAAAGATAAAAATTACCCCCGAAAAGGTATAATTAATCAAACTTCGCGATTAACTATACCCTTTCGGGGGTATTTTATTTTATCCGAATCTACTTCGTCAACAGAATCCAAGCCGAATTTACTTCTTCAACACCGGCTCGCAGGTGGTGCTGACACCAAGCTTCTTGAAGATCTTCTGATCCACATCACTCAGCATCACGGTGCAATGAGCCTGGCAGCCACGGAGCTTTGGCAACTGCTCCAAAGCTTTCTTGCAGTTATCATCATTCTCTGAGAGAACAGAGAGGGCTACAAGAACCTCATCGGTATGAAGACGAGGATTATGACCGCCGAGATAGTTCACCTTCGTATGCTGGATAGGCTCAATCATCGACTGAGGAATCAACTTCAACTCGTGGTCGATACCAGCCAGATGCTTGGTTACATTCAAGATCAATGCCGCGCTACATCCCAGCAACTCGCTGCTGTGACCGCAGATAATCGTACCATCCTCCAACTCAATCGCAGCAGAGGTATGACCTGTCGCCTTCTTGTGATCCTTAGCCGCTACGGTTACCTTGCGATAAGCCGTGGTAATATTAGCCTGCTTGAAGAGCATCTGGATTTTGCTGATCTCCGCCTCGTTGCACGCACCGGCAGCCAACTTGTTGGTAGCCGCATAATAACGGCGGATGATTTCATCCTTGGATGCCTCGCAGCAAGCCTCATCATCAGAGATGCAGAAGCCCACCATATTCACACCCATATCGGTAGGTGACTTATAAGGATTGCTTCCGTAGATACCCTCGAACAGCGCATTGAGCACAGGATAAATCTCTACGTCACGGTTGTAGTTGATGGCAATCTTATTGTAAGCTTCCAGATGGAATGGGTCGATCATGTTCACATCGTTGAGATCGGCAGTAGCTGCCTCGTAAGCGATGTTCACCGGATGCTTCAATGGGAGATTCCATACAGGGAATGTCTCGAACTTAGCATAGCCTGCACGCACGCCACGCTTGTTCTCGTTATAAAGCTGACTCAGGCAGACAGCCATCTTACCGCTACCAGGACCCGGAGCAGTAACAATCACCAGCGGACGCTCAGTCTCTACATAATCATTCTTGCCAAAACCCTCATCAGAAGCAATGAGATCTACATCGTGAGGATAACCCTCGATGAGATAATGGCAGTAAGTCTTGATGCCCTCACGCTCCAAGCGCTGCTTGAAAGCGATGGCTGCAGGCTGACCATTAAAATGAGTAATAACAACAGAACCCACCATAAAACCACGGTTTTGGAATTCACCACGCAGGCGAAGCACATCCTCATCGTAAGTGATACCCAAATCGGCACGTTTCTTGTTCTTCTCAATATCGGCAGCACTGATCACGATAACAATCTCGATGCTATCGCTAATCTTCTGAAACATACGCAGCTTACTATCAGGCTGGAAACCTGGCAAAACGCGGCTGGCGTGATGGTCATCGAAAAGCTTACCTCCCAATTCGAGATAAAGCTTTCCATCAAACTGTGAGATTCTCTCCTTGATATGTTCGGACTGAATCTTCAGATACTTCTCGTTGTCAAATCCTATTTTCATTGTGTTTTATATATTTTGCGGTGCAAAATTACAAAAAAAGTATCGTACTAACAAATCTTTTATCCGAAAAAATTAAAGAGAACTGCTACATATAGGCTTGCAGCAACATCTCACCCCTACCAGGAAGGCTAAGACAAGAAAGATAAATATATACAACTGCTCCTTGAGGACAAAATCCAAGACATGAAAATGCTTGTTGTCATGCTCCTCAAGATAGTTTTTATAATCCATCCACATGAGGGAAAAAGCCCCCAATGCAATGGACAATATAATACATACACCTACAATATCGGCTAGACCAGTCGATTGAAATAAAGAAAAGCCTGTCATTTCGCAATTCACTTAAAAGTTAATAAGAATCATTATCATCTACTATTATTAAATGATGCAAAGGTAATGAATTTCTTATAACCAGACAGTTTCATTGCTCAAGAAAATAGTTTCATTCCTATCAAAAAGGTGTTTCATTGGTAGGAATGAAACTGTTTTTCGCAACATTCTACCGTTTTTTCCGAACAGAATCTCTCCATTGTCCTGGTGTAAATCCCGTCTTAGCCTTGAAAATCTTATAGAGATGGGCGTGGGATGAGAAGCCGCATTCTGAGGAAATGGTATCATTGCTGTACCTGCATTCTTCCAGCAGCATACGCTGCGCCTCCTTGAAACGGATATCGCCAAAACCATAATACCCACCACACCATAACTGGCATAGGAGTATCTATCAAAAGGAAAATAGCTTCTCAAAACAGCAATTATAGTTCATTCTCCTTTCACAATCACAAAAAAAAACACTCATAATCAACCACTTAAGTGTGAAAGGAGAATTCTGTATCCCAATAGTACTACAGCAATCAGGGGAAACGACAAAAGAACCAACTGCACTTACCACCGCACCATTTACCTTGAGCTGAAACAACAATAATAATCAGCAGAAAGGACTATTAATATAAGGCGAAGACAACTTAGTCTAAAGGAGAAAGCAACTATCACAAAAGGAATAGAAAAGGCTTCTTTGTATCGGATGACCCGGGTCATCCATATAGATGACGGGAGTGAGCCATATAGATGACCCGAGTCATCCATATAGACGACCTTAGTCATCCAGTCGATAAATCGTCCCTTTTCTCCTGCAAATATCTATCCCTCATCCTTCTGGTTACTATGCTTCATCCCATCATTCATAACAAAGACACCCACTATTCATAATCAAAACACCTATTATTGACTATACCAGATCCTTGCCCCACCTATACCATACTCATTAAAAGCAAGGCATATCGCCATATTTAAGCTTATCCATCAATTATCATCTCAAAATAGGAGATTTCTCATTTCACACTTAACTCTCTCATTTTCAATACAATCCACATTCCGTGAAAGGAGATTTATTATCCACCTTAAATATTTTCTGCAAATTTATCCCCCAAAAATTTGGTGGATTCAAAAAAGTAGTACCTTTGCACCCACCACTCATACATCTTACCTTGCTTGCCTTCTTTATCATCACCTTGACAGGCTGCTGCATAGAATGGAATACAAGCGACTTCCATACGCTTGCATGGTGGAGCATCGGTGCTATATTCGCACGAAATGCTTTTAGTTATGGGCTATGGAGATGGCAGAGAAACTGACAATATGCAAAAAGGCTCACCAATAATAGGGTGTGATTACCTTCATTGGTGAGCCTATACCGCAGGTTAGTCCTTAGAAATCGGCTCTCTATAGATGCCAAATAGCTTAAATCCGTAAGTGGAAGTTCCATTTTCATCACCACTGTGTGACATTGCTACCATCGGAAGATAGTATTCGCCCAGTTTTGACAATGCCCATTCTCCATTGCTTTCTTTTGCAATCTTTATTGATTCTTCAAACAAAAGAGGGTCTTTCGGTTCTACTACTCCTATGCTATAGTTATATTTACCGGTAGGATTAACTTTCTGAACGGCCAGTTCTGCATAGACAAAGGTTGTGAAACCATTTTCATCACCCGTATGAGCACGTCCAACAATCACATTGTTACCTTCACAGGTAAAATTGAGATTAGACTGTTTGAAACTATCGGTAGTATGTTTATCAAGAACGGCAATACCAACTTCATCTACCTCGTTACATAAATCCACATCAAAGATCTTAGGTTTGCCCGTCAGGTAGTATGTATAACCATTCTCATCACCAGCATGTTTTCGACCGACTATAACGCATCCGTTTTTTGCCTCATACGAAGAGGTCCCATTATTGAAGTGTCTAACACTCTTGCCGGATTCAACAATACCCTCAGTGCCATTATCTTGCAATTGATCGATCAGAACATAGCCAATCAATACTGCTTTATCATTATCAGCCATATTTAAAACTTTTTATCCCTACTCGTTTTATAAGGGCTTTTCGGGATACGCCCTTCAGCATAACTGCCGAATATGACTCACGCTGTCTTGCTCACCGACGTTCTACTCCTTTCTCATGGCGAGTGATTGTTATAACTAGCCTGACACTTAGCTCCCGTCAGGCTTGGGAGTGTTTTATATCATTCTTACTATTTGCTTAACGCTCCTATTCCATCTTTGCTCGTCTGTTTTTGGTCGCTTGCCTTCAGCACTACACCCGGCCAATCTCCACCGTCCAAACCTATATAATTAAACCATAATATATCTCCTTTACCAATTTTATATAATATAATCGTGTTGCTAGTGCCTAAATCACACGTGAGCCTATTAAGAAAAGTTTCACTGCTTTCTACTGTTTCTATATTGATTGTGCCTCCGGTCAAGGTGGTGACCTTTGAATAATCAAAACAATATTCATTAGGGAATCCAATAGCAGAAGCACGAAGACCTCCTGTAGCAGTGATTGTAGAGGATTTGATATTAATATTCCCCATTCTAGGGGCTGAAGCGCTCTTACCGGCTCCCATTCCTATACCTGGAGCTCCCTTTCCACCGGTAGCTGTAATCACGGCATTTGAGATCGTTATGTCGCCACAATGTGCTGATGACGAACTGCCGATTCCTGCACCGCCGGAATAATAGGGGGTAACAGTTTGATTGCCAGTTCCACCGGTAGCATCTATGCTTACATTTTCAATAACGATGTTGCCGCCATCGCTGCTGCCGATACCAGCTCCTGCTGTACTGGAACTTTCATTAGTAGTAGTAGATATGGAGCCGCCCTTGGCTGTCAGCTTATCAATTGTTCCGTTCTTGCCTTTAATGGTGAGTGTAGCACCATCGCATACATTAATGGCGGTAGCAGTAGTGGAAGTAACACTGTTCTCCGTGCCGGACACGATAATCGTCGGACTGCCGCTCTTGACATCGATACCGATGCCGTCAGCACTGATAACAGCATTCATCAACTGCACGGTGGCATTGCCGCTGATGGTGATAGTGTTTGCGGTGGGTTCGCCATTGGTGGTGATGACATAATAGCTGTTGCCAGTAATGTTGATGTTCCCTTTGGATAAATCTATTGGATCTATACTTGCTTCCCCACCGGAGATAGAGCCTGTGTTGCCCCAATTCTCAACCGAAACCGTGCCAAGACTTACTTCATTCTTACCGATGGTCAGGTTGAAATTGTAACTCTTTCCTGCTTCTAATGCTACAGGGTTCTTTACTGTGAGATCTTTTATATCGCTTTCATACTTAACTGTCAGTTTGATGAATTCATAGTTGGTTGCAGTGTTCGGTGCTACAAGAGCGTAGTATATGCTGCCTTTCTTGCCGTAGCGGTCCTGCGAGTAAGGTATAATGTCAGATGTTGCAGTAACTGCGCTTCCGTCTTTGGCAATTCTTTCCTTAGATGTTACATACATTTCGGAAACTGAGGCTTTATCAGAAAACTCATTGTTAAAGCCGGCGATAGTGATTACCACGCGAGCCATCTGACGATCGAAGTCAAAATTAACCTTTCTGTCATCGGGAATTTTACTATAAGCTGTTGTCGCAGTCATATAGTCAGCCGACGCTATTTTATCAATACCATCCTGATTTTTTGGTACAATAAAATCTCCGCTTCCTTTTGGATAACGGGCGGTGAACGTCATAGACTCGCTGCTCCACTTGAGGAATTGCCCAGAGGTTTCTGGTCCCCATGTGCCATCTTTAAGTATGTAGTTCACTGATGCCTGTCCTTCTGTGGAGATAGTAATCGCATCACCTCCGTTGAAATTCATCTGGTCTGTTTCTGTTGTTGCCACCGGGTTGCTGCGGGTAAACACACCGCCAACGTTAGCACTCACGCGCACAGCAGTAGGGTCGTTCTGCCAGTTCGTTCCGAAGTCATCATCGCTGCTGCAAGAGGCAAGTGCAGCCATAATCAGCGCCATGCCCATATATTTAATTGTCTTCATTGTCGTTATCATTAAATTTTATCTGTTCGGTTGTTATTCGGTCTCTACATTGGAAGTCGAACCTTCCTGCCATGCGTTGGCTGTCATTTCTCCTGCCACTACTATCTCCTTGCCAGCTGTCAATGCCAATGTGTAGGCGGTGTTCTCCGCGAGAGTTACGGCTTTGCTGGATGTCCATGTATAAGGTATTCCATTCAACTTAAAGCTTACGCTGAATATTCCTTTCTCGATGTTCTGAGGTATCAGCAGACACTGGTAGGTTGCCTTTGCATTGGATGATAGAGAGGTAGCTTTTTCAAATTCGCCATACTCAGACGGAGCAACGGCAATGGTATTGGCTTCTGTAGTCTTGGCTATGACGAAGCCTGATTCCTTGGTAAAGTCGCATATACCTTCAATGTATGTACCGTTGACTTTCAAATCGGTGATAGGATTTGTGGTTACCAAATCCGGGGCGTTGAACTCTGATCCGAGCGTTACGGTAATGGTAAGTTGGCTCAGGGCGTGCTTGAAAGCCAAATTCAGTTTGCCTCCTTCACTCAGTCCTTTACTCGGCACAAAGCCCGGCTTCTTGCAGATAAGGAAGTCGCTTGTGTAGCCGTCTTTGATTTGTGTTTCTTCAACCTTGACAGGGAGATTCGTGGTGGATATATTGTAATCTCCTTCCACATAAGGAGAATAAGCCACAATGTCAACTGCCTGTGTGGAGTTTTGCCAAAGCATCTGTGTGGCTGGTGTCCAAGCGGTGATATTGCTGCCGGTCACTTTGACGTTGTTGTATGTGTAGGTTGAATTGACACTGTTGGCAATGCAGATACCAAACTCAGCAACCTTGCTGCCATCGGTAGGCTGCGAGGCACGGGTCTGCGGATTGTTCACTCCCACATTGAAGCGCACAACGCCATCTTCAGGAAAGTTGTTGGTCATATCGTCATCTGACGAGCAGGCGGCAAAACCTGTCATGAGGGTTGCTGCCATGAGAAGTTGTAATACTCTGTTCATTTTCAGTCTATGTTTTTATGAGTTGTTTATTAATTATCTGTCTGTGCTTCACCACCGCTGATGTTCGTACCTTCCAGCCAGTTGTTGATTGATACCGAACCGAGGGTTATCTCGTTGCGACCTACGATAAGGTTGACGGTGGTGTATTTTCCGCTCTCAAGTGCGATGTCTTCGGTATGGGTGAAGGTATAGTTCTTGCCATCTATCACAATATTGATAGTTCGGAAAGCGCTCTGTGGCACGGCAATGGTGGTGTAGTTTGTATTCTCTGCAGTTTCAGGCAAGGTGACGTTAACTGTGTTTGCCTCATTATTGGCGGTAACGATAGTACCCTTGTCGGTGACATAATTAATGTTGGCTGTGCTGCGCATTACGGCTATCACACTTTCAACCTCAGGAGTGCCGCCCCACTGGTTGCGGAACTGGAGGTTAACCACGAGCTTTGCCATCACATGGTTGAACATCAGCCCCACAGGGTTGGCTGTTGCTGTAAGACCTGCACCATCATTGCCTGTGTTAACAGCAACAAGGATGTCTGATTTCTCCTGATTGGTCACGTCAAGCACATAAGGGTCAGCCGTAAAGTCGGTCACGGCACGGTTAGGATAGATACCCAGGAAGTAGTAAGGCGTCACATTGTCTTTCCACAACATCTGAGGTGAAGCTGTCCATTTAGCACCATCGTAGGTGTTGATACTGTTGTTTACCAAGAGGTCTGCGGGAACTGCGGTGGCATTGCCTGTCCACGCATAGATACTGATTTGGTCGTCCTTCGCAAACTCCTGATTGCCGTCGGCATCAGTGGTGGTACGTGTCATCTGCCCGATGGAAGTGGCAACGGTGATGTACTGCGATGTGGTCGGAGTATCATCATCGCAGTGACATGAAGCCAGGCAGAAGGCTGCAACTGCAATGGCTAAAGTTGGAAAATTCTTGTTCATACTGATTGATTTTACTGAATCATTATCATACTATTATTAAATAATGATGCAAAGATAGTGAAAATCTTATATCCAGACAGTTTCATTGCTCAAGAAAATAGTTTCATTCCTATCAAAAAGGTGTTTCATTGGTAGGAATGAAACTGTTTTTCGCAGCATTCTACCGGTTTTTCCGAACAGAGTCTCTCCATTGTCCTGGTGTAAATCCCGTCTTAGCCTTGAAAATCTTATAGAGATGGGCGTGGGATGAGAAGCCGCATTCTGAGGAAATGGTATCATTACTGTACCTGCATTCTTCCAGCAGCATACGCTGCGCCTCCTTGAAACGGATATCGCTGAGCCAGATTCTGAAACTGCTCTTTAGACAATTCTCGAAATACAGGCTCAATTCATTGCGAGGAATGCCCAACTTAACAGAAAGCATCGGCATATTTACCGTATTGTCTCTGTAGCCACCCTTGTCACACCAGCTGGCAAGCATCGATTCTATGATAGAGATTTTCTCAGAACCCAATCCCACTTCCTCACTCTCTTCCATCACTTCAAGAGGTTCATCGGCTGTATCCAGCTCCAGTCTCACCTCCGCAGGAATCATATTATAGCCATATCCCAGGAAACTGATGGTAAAGGAAATCAAGGAAAAAAGCATCAGGGGTCCCACACAATAAAGAAGCGGACGATAGCAGATAGCGCCTACCATCGCCAAAACCATTATACCCGCCAATCCGTAAGTGGTATAGGTATATCTATCAAAAGGAAGCAAGTCTTCCGTGGTGTTTTCTTCGATAATCTTTCGATGATAACGCATCTCGATAACCGTGGTATAAGTGCTATACATGATGGTAACAGCAAATAATGCGAGCATCACATAAAGCCATTCGCCCACATGCATCCCATTAGGAGTATCTTTGTATCCGAAAAAGAAACAAATCAATATCAATGCATAACTCACACATCCCAGCAAGACAAACTTCTTCCGCCCGCCACGATAACAAATTAAGTTATAAGTGGCATAGGAAATAATGAAAGAGACAGGAGAATAGAAGAGAACATTGACAACAGCTCCAATCTCATCGCCTTTAGCACGGAAACCACAAACCATTTGCAAGACATAATGCCAAGCAAGTACAAACATGGAAAAAGCAAGGAGCCAACGAGACACCTCGTAACGACGGTTGGTCCAGCGAATCTGAAACCTAGACAAAACCAATACCAAACCCAACATCGACACTATAATGCAGCAAGCAAACTGCACAAGAAACAATGTATTCATTTACTAAATATTTATATCTTTACTTATATTCCTGAAAATTTAGCATTTAAAGCTAAACTGTATCATTTCTGATGCAAATTTACGAAAAAAAAACGCAGACTCTAGTAAAGAAAGAAGATAAATTTTGTTATCTCATTAATTTTCTGTAACTTTGCACGGAATATTTAGAAGATTGCAACAAATAATTAATAATATCTTAAAAATATGATTAAAGCAATGATTCTGGCTGCAGCTGCTCTCACCATGGGAACAAATACAGCCGATGCACAGACTATGATTGAGAAAAACAACATCAAGGTGGAGAACCACCTGATGACCCCAGAAGCTCTTTGGGCGATGGGTAGAATCGGTGCCGCTGAAGCTTCGCCTAACGGCAAGCAGGTGGTTTACCAGGTAGGTTACTACAGTGTAAAGGAGAACAAGGGCCACCAGATGCTCTTCATCATGGATGCCAATGGCAAAAACCAGAAGGCATTGACCACTGATGCCAAGAGCGAGACTGATGCTGCCTGGATTCAGGGCGGACAGAAGATTGCCTTCATCCGTGGCGGACAGCTCTGGAGCATGAACCCAGACGGTACTGACAGAAAGCAGCTCACCAACGACGAATTGGGCATCCAGGGATTCCGCTTCTCTCCAGATGGCAAGAAGGTAATCCTCATCAAGGAATTGCCTTATCACGGAACCATCAAGAAGAATCCTTCTGATCTTCCTCTGGCTACAGGTCGTCTCGTTACCGACATGAACTATCGCCACTGGGATCACTACGTAGAGAGTATCCTTCATCCTTTCGTGGCTGATGTTGCTGAGGATGGCACCATCAACGCCGGCGAGGATATCCTGAAGGATGAGCCTTTCGAGTGTCCTATGGCTCCATTCGGTGGCATCGAGCAGTTGGCCTGGAGTCCGGATTCCAAGACCATCGCCTACACCTGTCGCAAGAAGGAGGGCGTGCAATATGCCATCTCTACCGATTCAGACATCTACCTATATAATATAGGTACGCGCGAGACCAAGAACCTCTGCAAGGAGGCTGGTTATGTAGAGCCTAAGATTGATGCAACCAAGAGCATGAAGAACCAGGCTGTAAATGCACCTGAGAATCTGAAGAACAACCCTGGTTACGACATCAACCCTCAGTTCTCTGCCGACGGCAAGTACGTGGCTTGGCAGAGTATGGCTCGCGACGGATACGAGAGCGACCGCA
>UMLJ01013322.1_pt1 | contig 12880 bp, 8 predicted proteins | sample 1966521 | NCBI WGS metagenome assembly UMLJ01 (sample SAMEA4836199, study PRJEB28245) | human gut metagenome | biome: gut microbiome; material: fecal sample | place: Denmark | collected 2008
GCCGCCGGGGATAAGGCGTATGAGTTCGTGCCGTCCGCAGGGGCGGTGCTGGACAACGCCGCCCGCAGCTGCCTGACCGGCTATATTTACAGCGCGCTGGTGGACAGCTTCTGCAGCGAGCAGAGCGCCCGCATGACCGCCATGAACGCGGCGGATCAGAACGCGGAGGAGCTGCTGAAGGACCTGTCCGTCCAGTACAACCGGGCGCGCCAGGCGGCCATCACCCAGGAGATCACCGAGGTCTCCGCCGGTGAGCGCGCCCAGCGCAGCAAGAAAGAAAGGGAGGGCTGACCTCAATGAAACAAGGTACTATCACGGGCATTTCCGGCCCCGTTATCGACGTGCGCTTCCCGGAGGGGAGCCTGCCCGCCATCAATGAGGCCTTGACCGTGGAGGCGAACGGTCAGCGCTATACCATGGAGGTGGAGCAGCACCTGGAGAACAAGACCGTACGCTGCGTGATGATGGCAGGCAGCGACGGGCTTGCCCGCGGGCTGACCGTCACCGCCACAGGACACGGTATCCGGGTGCCGGTGGGGGAGAAGACGCTGGGACGTATGTTCAACGTGCTGGGCGATCCCATCGACGGCGAACCGCCGGTGGACGAGAGCGCGCCCCGGTGGGAGATCCACCGCGCCGCGCCGACTTTCGCCGAGCAGATGCCCGCCGCGGATATTCTGGAGACGGGCATCAAGGTCATCGACCTGATCGAGCCGTATCCAAAGGGCGGCAAGATCGGTCTGTTCGGCGGCGCCGGCGTGGGCAAGACCGTGCTGATCCAAGAGCTGATCCACAATGTGGCTATGGAGCACGGCGGCTATTCCATCTTCACCGGCGTGGGCGAGCGCAGCCGCGAGGGCAACGACCTGTGGGGCGAGATGCGGGAGAGCGGCGTGTCCGACAAGACGGCGCTGGTTTTCGGGCAGATGAACGAGTCCCCCGGCGTGCGTATGCGCGTGGCGCTGTCGGGCCTGACCATGGCGGAGTACTTCCGCGACCAGGAGCACAAGGACGTGCTGCTGTTTATCGACAATATTTTCCGTTTTGTCCAGGCGGGCAGCGAGGTTTCCACGCTGCTGGGACGCATGCCCTCCGCCGTTGGCTATCAGCCCACGCTGGCGGGGGAGATGGGCGCACTGCAGGAGCGCATCACCTCCACCAAGAACGGGTCTGTTACCTCCGTGCAGGCGGTGTATGTGCCCGCGGACGACCTGACCGACCCGGCGCCGGCCACCACGTTCTCCCATCTGGACGCTACCACGGTGCTGAGCCGTAAGATCGCGGAGCAGGGCATCTATCCCGCTGTGGACCCGCTGGAGTCCACCTCCCGCATTCTGGAGCCGGACATCGTGGGCGAGGAGCACTACAACATCGCCCGGGCGGTGCAGTCCACGCTGCAGAAGTACCGGGAGCTGCAGGATATCATCGCCATTCTGGGTATGGAAGAGCTCAGCGACGAGGACAAGAAGACCGTGGCGCGGGCGCGCCGTATCCAGCGGTTCCTGTCCCAGCCCTTCTATGTGGCGGAGAAGTTCAGCGGCGCACCCGGTGTATTCGTGCCGCTGCACGAGACGCTGCGGGGCTTTAAGGAGATATTGTCCGGCGCGATGGACGAGTATCCCGAGGCGGCGTTTTTCAACGCGGGCACCATTGATGACGTGAAGCGCAAGGCCGAGGAGCTGAAGAAAGGCGGTATGTGATGGCGGCCGTGTTCCAACTGGACGTGCTGGCGGCCAGCGTGCCCTTCTTTCAGGGCAAGTGCGTGTCGGCGGTCATCCCCGTGACGGACGGCGAGTACGGTGTGCTGGCCGGCCACCGCAACGCTGTGGGCGCGGTGTGCGCCGGCGAGCTGCGGTTCGAGACGGAGGACGGCGAGCACCGCCGGGCGGCGGTGGCGCCGGGGCTGTTCAAGATCGACGGGGACCGGGTGCTTCTGCTGCTGGACGCGGCGGAGTGGCCGGAGGATATCGACGTGAACCGTGCGCTCCGGGCCCGCCGGGAGGCGGAGGAGGAGCTGCGGCAGAAGCGCAGCATGGCTGAGTACCAGCTGGCCCAGGGCAACCTGGCCCGCGCGCTGAACCGACTGCGGATCAGCGGAAGAATGTAATAAAAAAGAGACCGCAAGGGCGACTCCTCATAAGGACATCTTGAAAACACCAGATTAAACCGATTGAGAGAATCTCTTGGTGTCGACCAAACGGGAATAGCCATCAACCATTTCATCGTGGTTGGTGGCTATTCCTGTTTAAAGGTATATTCATGTTGAAATCCGAACCGGAATCTTTGTAAAATTCCCTACCGCTCTTTAACCAGAAACAATGGGTAACCGCATGCCTAACCGGGAGAGCAGTTCGTTGGTAATCGTCCCACAGCATGCAGCCAGTTCCTCTGCCCGAATCACCTGACCGCCATCCCGGCCGATAATAGTCACTGTATCGTCAGGAGCGACCTCCGAAAGATCGCTGACGTCCACCAGCAACTGGTCCATGCACATCCGCCCCACCATAGGACAACGCCGGCCCTGAATCAGCACCTGGCCGCCCCGCTGAGGCAGATCCCGGGGCAGACCGTCCGCGTAGCCGATGGTGACCACCGCCAGTTTGGTTTCTTGCTCTGCCTGAAAGACCCGCCCGTACCCGGCGCTCTCTCCGGCTTGCACAGTGCGGATACTGGCCACTCTGGCCCGGAGAGACAGAACCGGCCGCAGGTCAAGGCTTCGCTGAACAGGCGCATCATCGCTTCGAACTCCATAGAGTGCGATTCCAGCCCGGACATAGTCACAGGGCTGAGCTGGGAGGTTCCAAATTCCATAGCTGGACTGGATATGAACTTTGCCGGGATCATATCCGGCAGTTCGGAGCCAGGCCACCGTATCATAGAACAAGGTCAGCTGCTCCTGGGTGTAGGCAACATCTTCGGCTTCCAGGCTGTCCGAGACGTATAGATGAGAAAAGACACCGTCCACTACCAGGTTTGGAAGCCGGAATGCCTCCAGGATCTCCTTCCGGTTTTCCGCCAGGATGCCCAGCCGGTGCATCCCCGTGTCCAGGGCCAGATGGACATGGACACGCCGCCCTCTGGCTGCCAAGGCCCGCCCGTGGTCAATATCCGCCACCGTCTGGGTCAGATGCCATCGTGTCAAGAGCGGAGCTTCCTCCGGGGAGGTATAACCTAAGATCAAGATCGTCCCCCGGATGCCCGCCTTTCGCAGAGCAATCCCCTCGGCCAGGCAGGCCACGGCAAAGGCCCGGACGCCCGCTCGCTGTAAGGTGCGGGCGGTCACTGCCCCGCCGTGACCGTAGGCCTCCGCCTTTACCACCGCCATCAGCTCTGTCCCCGGGGCCAATGTGTTCCGCAGCACCTGGGCGTTGTGCCCAAGGGCCGCCAGATCCACCTCCCGCCAGGCCCGAGCGGTGGGGCTGGGCTTCTTTTGAAGCCTCAGCAGGCAAGGGGCGGAGAGCAGCGCACTGAGCGCCAGCACCACAATAAAATGGAGAACACTGTTTTCAATGAGCATTTCTCCCAGTCCCAGTAGCTTTGCCGCTCCCCGGACCAGTACGATGCAGAGGGGATGGAGCACATACATGGCTGTGGAAAATTCCCGGACTTTCCTGGACTCGCCCTTGTTTCCGCCCAGCAGCAGAGAAAAAAGGCATACTATGCACAGGGGGAGGGCGAGGTACATGCTGTCGTGGCGCTGGACATCCATGCGATGGAGCCTCAGCCCCTCGGCGCTCATGGCTGCCAGAGAGAGGAAGAAGCCCGCCAGAGACAGCTTTTGGTTCCACCGCCTTCCGGCGGCCCCAAGCAGAAGGAACAGTGGCGCGAAGAACAGGCCATTGCGGGTATAGCCGCACAGTGTAAAAATGCCGTCGTAAAGGGTCCGAAGCAGCGGGATCTGGGAAACCAGTCCATAGTAACTGTCCCCGCCCAGACCGATGAGATAGAGTAGCGCCGCCACAGGCAGAGCCACCCGCAGGCCCAGCCGGCTGAGCCACCGGGCGATGACGATGCCCAGAATGGTCGCCGGGAAATACCACAGGTGGTAGAAGGTGCCGTCCACCAGCAGTTTCCGCAAAACATCCGCCGGACCGGTGAAGCTGCCGGCATAGAGATTCACTGGCAGATACAAAAGGATGCAGACGCCGTAGAGCAGGCAGAGCTTTTTCAGCTGCCGCCCCACACCAGCCCAGTGATTCCGGCTCAGAAAGTACCCAGTGGTCATCAGAAAGAATGGGACTGCCACCCGGGCCAGTACCCGGGTAAGCCAGAAATCAGCCATGGCAGACACATCCGCCAGGGGCGAGGTGTGGTTCATCACCACCAGCAGGACTGCCGCCAGACGAAAGAGGTCCAAAGTCGGGACGGTTTTCTTAGCCGTTCTCATGGGTATCCCCCCACCATGTCAGGATAAATCCCTCCACATTGTCGCCGGATATCTGGCAGCAGCCCTCCGGCACTTCCACCTCTGTGACGGCTCCGGCGGCGGGCACATAGAACACCTGGGCCATGCGGCCGTTTTCCAGAGCGACGCTCCGGGGACCCTGCCGCAAAAAGTCCCGGTACTCCTCCAGACACAGCCCGTTGGTTTCCATCAGCTGGGCGTGGGGCGCCCCCACATAGCGGAAGTGCCACGGCTCAGCCGAGATCCCGGTGACTTCCTCCTTGCCCCGCTGGTAGCGTTCGATAAAGCCGTACCGGGCCGCCAGACGCCTAAATCTTCCGCAGACGCCGTCATAGGGAAAGGCAGGCCGGATGAAGTCGATGTATCCGGCAGCCTTTCCCAGGTCGATGGCGAGGCCGGTCTGATGCTCACTGCATCCTGGAAGGGCCACATACTGGCGGGTAAATGTCTCCCCATGCTCCGCCATGGAGTCGTCCCAGATCCGCTGCTGTTCCTGCTGGCTCCGCCAGCCGGACACCGGCACGATCTCCCGCTGTCCCCCCGCCTTTTGGATACAGGCAGACAGTAGCTGCCGTGCCCGGCTTTCAAGAAGAATGTCGGGGTGGTGCGGGTCCACCGAGGTCAGCGCAGATCGCTCTTTTTCATGCAGGGGATGCGCCCGGTTGACCAGGACCAGCGGCCCCTGAAAAATCTGCTCCCGGGGAATCGACACGGTTCTCATCCCGCCACCCCCAACTCGATCAGGCGGGTCACCAGCTCCCCAAAGGAAATGCCGATGCCCTGCATCATGCTGGGGTAGCGGCTGTGGGCGGTGAAGCCGGGGATGGTGTTGACCTCATTGAAGACGATCTCCCCATCCGGGGTGAGGAACAGATCCACCCGGGCGAATACCCGGCAGTCCAGGGCACGGTAAATGGTTTTTGCCGCTGCCTGGATCTCTGCCGCCTTCTCCGGCGGGATGCGGGCGGGACAGTGGATGGCGGAGGTCTTTAAGGTGTACTTCTCCTCATAGTTGAAAAAGCCCTCCGACAGCGCAATCTCGTCCACCAGACCCACGGTCAGTTCCTCGTTGCCCATGACCGCGCAGCCCACCTCAAAGCCGGGGATCGTCTCCTCCAGGATCACGGCGCTGTCGTGGCGGAATGCCTCCTCCATGGCGGCGGGCAGCTCTTCCGGCCCGGAGACTTTGGTGATACCGAAGGAGGAACCGGCCCGGACCGGCTTGACAAACACCGGGTATCCCAGTTCCTCCGCTGCCTGGGCGATCCGGCTGAAATCATCGCTGGAATGAAAGACGTGGCTCCGGGGGACCCGGATGCCGGCCAGGGCCGCCAGCTGGTGGGCCCGGTCCTTGTCCATGCACAAGGCGCTGGACAATGTCCCGCAGCCGATGACCGGGACCCCGGCCAGTTCAAAGAGTCCCTGTACCGTACCGTCCTCGCCGTTCTTGCCGTGGAGGACTGGGAATACCGCGTCAAAGAGGAGACGGCGGCCGGAACCGTCCAGCAGTAGTAAAGCGTGGGCCTCCCGTTCCACCAGCGGGGTGCAGGGGATACAGTCTGCCGCCTGCTGCCAAGTACCGTCCTCCAGCCGGGAGAGGTCGCCGGTATAGCAGAGCCACTGCCCCTCCCGTGTGATGCCCACAGCCAAAGGAGTATAGCGGGCGGGGTCCATGTGGGACAGCACCGCATAGGCGGAATGGAGAGAAACTTCGTACTCCGTGGAGCATCCGCCGAAGAGAACGAGAATGGTTTTCATGGGATAAGACCTCCTAATCAAAATAAAGCGCCTGGTTCTGATACTGAAATGGTACCAGAACCAGGCGTTTCATACTTGTCTATCTACCAACGGATGCCTTGCAAGTTTTCTGCGAAATTCTTGTGATTTTCTTACGGCGCTTCTGAATGGTCTGACGGAAGACAGATGGTGAAGGTGATCCGATCCTCGGTGCTGTCCGCCCGAATGGTCCCGCCGTGCAGCTCCACGATCTCCTTGGCGATGGCTAAGCCAAGGCCCGCACCACCTGTCCGGGTGGCGCGGGAGCTGTCCAGACGGAAGAACTGTTCAAAGATCCGGTCCAATTTCTCCTGGGGGATGTTCTTTCCCGCATTGGAGAAGGTGAGTACGATTTTCCCGGCCTCTATCCGTCCGGCAATTTCCACCGTGCTGTCCGGCAGGCTATAACAAGACGCGTTGCGCAGGAGATTATCAAAGACCCTTGCCAGCTTATCCGGGTCACAGGAATAGTGCAGCTTGGGCGGCAGATCCAGGCTGCATGACAGCCCCGATTCTGCGAAAATGGGGCGGAATTCGCTGGCGACCTGCTCCAGCATCCGCGTCAGGTCCACGCTCTGCCGCTCCAGCTCCAGGCGAGAGAGGTTGAAGCGGGTGATGTCGAAGAACTCGTTGATGAGGTCCTCCAGCCGCTCCGCCTTCTCCAGGGCGATGCCGGTGTACCTGGCCCGGATCTCCGGGGAGATCTGAGGCTCATCCCGCAGGAGGGTCAGGTAGCCGATGACGCTGGTCAGGGGCGTTTTCAGGTCGTGGGCCAGATAGACGATTAGGTCGTTTTTCCGCTGTTCTGCCTCCCGGGCTGCCCGGGCGTCCCGGAGAGCATGCTCCCGGGCCAGATTCAGCTGGATGGAGATGTCCTCCAGGGAATCCGGCAGCTGGATGGGCTCCTCACTGGGGCGGGATAATTGCTCTGCCGCATTGGCCACCACGTCCAGCTGCTTGATGGGCTTGGAGATAAAATAGAAGCTGATGACCACCCAGCCCGCCAGCACTGTGACGATGCAGACCAGAACGATGTAGTCTCGAACCCAATTCAGGAAGTCGTAGAGCGGCGAGGGCTGCCAGGTGATGCTGGCGCAGATGATGAAGCCCAGGAATGCCAAGGCCATCACTGCGACCACCCAAGCCATGAGGACCAGCAGGTAGCCGCCCCAGATGCGCAAAGATCTCCGGCGGCTGCGGGTATTTCCTTTCTTACTCAATGGTGTACCCCACCCCCCAAACGGTCTTGATGAATTTGGGCTTTCGGCTGGGCTCGTGCATCTTTTCCCGTAGCCGGGCGATGTGACTCATGACGGTGTTGTTGCTGTCCATAAACGCCTCGCCCCAAACATGTTCAAACAGTTCCTCGCTGGACACCACATTCCCCCGGTGCTCACATAGATACCAGAGAATGGAGAATTCCAAGGGCGTCAGGGCCAGTTCCTCGCCGAACAGGACGCACTTGTGAGTGGCCTTGGAGATCTGAAGGCCTCGAAAGTCGTATTCGGTGACCTCCTGGACTGTCCCCTCCCTGGGGTTGTACCGGGTGTAGCGGCGCAGCTGAGTCTTGACCCGGGCCACCAGTTCCAGAGGATTGAAGGGCTTGGTGATGTAGTCGTCCGCTCCCAAGGTCAGCCCCATGATCTTGTCCATATCCTCCACCTTTGCGGTGAGCATGATGATGGGGAACAGGTGGTCCTCCCGGATGCGCTGGCAGAGGGTAAAGCCGTCCATGTCCGGCAGCATCACATCCAGCACCGCCAGATTCAAGCGTGTCGTCCGCACACAAGCCAGGGCGTCGGAGGCATTATAGAATTTGTGGATGGTGAAGCCTTCGTTTTTCAGATAGACCTCCACCAGATCTGCGATCGCAGTCTCGTCATCGACGACTAAAATATGTGTAGCCATAGTTGCCGGCCTTTCGTGTTTTTCTGCATTATAGCACGGAACGTATAAAAAAGCGAGTATGACTCTTGATTTTTCCTAAACATGTCCTAAAGGGGACTGTTGCGGTCTCCTGTCTGCGCAAAATTCTCACCAGACTGTATCGAAACTACGATCTTCCAGACTCCTGATTTCGTAGGGTCGAAGTCGTGAAGCTGCGCCGCAGTGCTCTGTCATCCTTCGCTGGCACGATCGGTCTGCGTATCATACGATGAACATTCCTCCAGATCTGCAGCCTGCTACCCGGATAGGCTTTTTTCAGCTTTGTGACAGCACGCTCCTTTGCCTTTTCCACGGCGGACTCCTTCATCATGTGGTACATGCCGATTTCCTTCAGCGAAGTTTTTTCAAATCCGAATACGCCGTAGAATTTTCCGAGGATGTCCCTGTCCTTCTTCGGGAGAGCATCAAATAGTTCCTGCAGCAGCTCAATGCAGACTTTTCGATACACGACCTGCTCCGCAGAAACAGAGAGATTCCCAGGCATCAGCCGCTCAAAGGGATCACCGTCATAGCTCCCAGGGATAAGATCATTGACACCAACAAAATGGGTGTTGTAACGGATGTGCTTGACAGCCTGTTCCAGAAGGACATCCATTTTCTCCGCGATCTCTTCGATGCTGAACTGACCTGAATGATATAGCCTTTGTGCCTGCCGGACAGCATCCATCTCGTGCTTGCTCAGAGAAAGAATTCCGATATGTTGCTCCAGCCAACGGGTCATCCGGCCTTTCAGATGTGGGTACAGGTAGGTGGCAAGCACAGCACGGCTCTCATCGTATTCTCTGCTCTGGACCCGTGTCAGAAATTCCAACGCACCCTCGCCGCAAAGATCCTCCAGAATCGTTTTCGTATAGCCGGACAACTCTCCCGGTCTTTCCCTGTCCATATGCAGACAGTTGAACTCTCTGGCAGTCTCCCGGGCGATGCGCCGGATCAGCCCGAGATTCCTGCGGTACAACTCCTCCAGCGCGCGCTCATCACCGCCGTAATATCGGCGGACCAATTCCTCATTGGTCATGGGTCCCACCCGCCTTTGCTTTCGGTGGACGCCCTCGGGGCTTGCTCACTCTGGTGATGCGGCAATATTCATACACTTGCGCAGTAGATATTTGTTCAGAAAACTCCTCAACAGAGATATCCGGGCTGCGCAGCGCATCGTAGAGCCGGTCTCGCACATGATCCTTGGCTCTTCTGGCATCCTCCTGAGAGATAGCTCCCCGCTGCATATCCTTCGTGATCCTGGAAAAGGCAGTCAGCTTGGCCTTCACCTTGGGGTTGTTCTTTGCCAGTTCCTTTTGAACTTCCACCGTGCCAAATTGCCGACAGGTGTAGCCAGGAGCGTGGGGACAGGCCCCTTCGCAGTACAAAGCGTGGACGCCGCTCTTCAGCATGAAGTATTTCCCGCAGATGATGCAGCGGCGGATGTTGTGTCCGCTATTCAGGGCCAGCATATAGTCTGCCTTCATCAGCGCCTGTAAGCTGTCCGTCACATGCTCCTGACAGATGGCCATGGAGCCGTCCGGCAGCTCCCGCGGGACATAGGAGAGCATATATTCATCGTGTCTCCTGTAGCAGTCCCCGTGGTAAGTGATGGGGTTGACGATCAGCTTCTCTGCGGTGCGATCATCGTTATAGAAACCATAGAGCGCTGCCGCATAACTTTCCGGCCCATTGGTCGTGAGTGTGGAGAGGATAAACTTGATGAAATTCCGGATGGTAGGAACAAAGGCACGGATGTCGTGAAGATACATCATGTAGCGGTCGATGTATTTCTTGTAGGCACTCCAGGTATCTTCGCACGCTCCCAGGAGGCGAAACATCTCGTAATAAAACAACTCGCCCTTTTCCTCGCTGCCCTCTCTGCGACGAAACAGATCCAGCAGTCCCAAGGAGATTTCAGGATCGCTGTCCCCATCATCGCTCTGGAAGAATTCTTCCGCTGAGGCGCTGAGAAGTTTTGTCTGATCATCCTCTGAAAGGCTGTGCTCCTCGGGAGGAAACAAGCTGAACTGTCCTGTGATCTCCCGTATCACCGAAAAGAAAGCGTCATAGCAATCGTCCGGTAGCAAGCGGAACACAGTATATCGGCGAAGTTCCTGACAGAGCTGCTCCATCTCATCATTCAGTTTCCACCAAAGTTCACTCTTGCGGACATACTCGTAGATGTCCATAAGGGTACGGATGCGCACCATCCGTTCGTGCAGAGGGTGGTAGTCATCCGGTGATAGATTCAGCAGATCTTCGGTTAGCCTGCCTGCCTCAAACTGCTGCCCGTTCAGCTCCAAGGTGCTGCCGTAGGTATAGAATATGATGCTCCCCTCCATTTCCGCTGGCCCCCTCCTCTGCAATAATTTGTCCTACTTGATTTTTAATCTGTCCATGCTTTTTATCAGGATACCATCTTTTCCACCACAATACAAGCAGAGGGGCAAGGGGATGCTCAAAAGTCCTGTGGGCACTGCTCCTCTAAAAGAATACTACTCCCACTTCTTTCGAGGTGGGAGATTTTTGTATTCAGATATTTTGAATTGGAGGTACTGACTATGAGCAACAAAATGGACCGTCCTCTGGCCACGGTGGACGGTAGGACGCTGATGGACCGTCCGCTGGAGCCGCCCAATTTTGTGGTGGACACGCTGATCTCTCAGGGTCTGCATATCCTGGCGGGTTCACCCAAGGTGGGCAAGTCCTGGCTGGCCCTGTGGCTGGCGGTGACGGTGGCCAAGGGAGAACCGGTCTGGGGAATGAGCGTGAAGCAGGGCACCACCCTCTATCTCTGCCTGGAGGACTCCGTCCTTCGCATCCAGAACCGCCTCTTCGAGATCACAGAGGACGCGCCGGACAGCGTCCATTTCTGTACGGAGTGCGCTCCCATCGGCCAGGGGCTGGAGGAGCAGGTGGAGGGCTTCCTCGTAGCTCACCCGGATACTGTTCTGGTCCTCGTCGATACGCTGCAGATGGTCCGCCCCGTCCACGATGCCACCTACGCCAATGACTACCGGGACCTGTCCGTGCTGAAGCGGCTGGCGGACAAGCACGGCATCGCCATCCTGCTGATCCATCATCTGCGAAAGGAAACTGCCGATGATGTGTTCAACCGCATCTCCGGTACGACAGCCATCAGCGGGGCGGTGGATTCCAGTTTTACTCTGGTGGAAGATCGGCGCGGCAGCGGTAAGGCGAAGCTCTCCTGCATCGGTCGTGACATTGAATACCGGGAGTTGTCTCTGGAACGCAACGTTGAAAACGTGTGGGAGATGGTAGCAGACAGCAGAACGCAGCCGGAGCTACTGGGCGACCGGATCACCTATCTGGTCTCTGAACTGATGCGCGACCGTACGAAATTTATCGGCACTCCCACAGAGCTGTCTGAAAAAATCGACCCTGTCGGTATGGAGCGTATCTCGCCTAAGAAAGTGTCCCGCCTGATCCTGCAAAACCTTGACGCGCTAAGCAAAATCGGAATTTCCGGTATGGTGCGCCGCAGCAACGGGAAGCGGCTCATCGAGCTGCGCCGTGCCGAAAGTGACGATGCCCAGGGTGTACCTGTGGTCGCCCCTGTTGACCCTGTTGGGGCGCTGTGCGGCGATTTGCGGGAGATTGCCGGGCATGGCGAGTAAACACCCGCAGGGAAAAAGAAACGCCGTTTGTGGCCATTTGTGGCCGAAAGCGGAGCGCGGGTGTTCGGTGCAGGGAAATCACCTCCTTGGAGGTGGCCAGCATCGCGTTTGTCTGGTCTGCGGCAACGCCGCTGCCCGACTTCCGCATGAATTCCGGGCAGAAGCCCGGACCCACTTTATCTACGGTTTGGAGGAAACGACATGAAAAAAGATGTTAAATTCAGCACCCGCATGGCGTCCACAGACCGGGAGGCCATCAAGGAGTTGGCGAAGCAGTCCGGGATGTCCATGAGCGACTACGTCACTGCCTGCTGCCTGGGAAAGCAGGTGGTGGTCATCGACGGCCTGAAAGAAGTGCTGAAGGAGCTGAAATCCATCGGCAGAAATCTGAACCAGCTCGTCACCCTGGCGCACATGGGACGAGTGACCGTGATCGATCTGGAAAGCGTATGTCGGGCGTTCTCTGAACTCTGTGGTGCCGTTCGGATGATCCTTGAACGAAAGCGCTGGTAAGCTATGGCTATCATCAGCTTCACAAACTACAAGCGGGGCCAGACCACCGGATGCATGAGCGCCGTGATGCGGTATACCATGCAGGATAAAAAGACCGAGTTCGAGGGGCAGCAGTTGGTCACAGGTATCAACTGTCAGCCGGAATCTGTCTACGCGGATTTCATGACCACCAAGCGGCTCTACCACAAGACGGACGGTGTACTGTTCTATCACATGGTACAGAGCTTCCCGAAAGGCGAAGCAGTCGACCCGGTCACCGCTCACGCGGCCGCGCTGAAGCTGGCCGAGTACTATGAGGGATACGAAGTTCTGGTCTGCACCCACACAGACCGTGAGCACATCCATTCCCACTTCCTCATCAACTCGGTCAATTTCGATACCGGACGGAAACTGCATATCGCAAAGGAGCAGCTCCAGGAACTGCGGCAACGCAACGACATGGTCTGCAAGGAGTTTTCACTTCCTGTATTTCAACCCAGGGAACAAAAGCAGAAAACAAAGACTATGACCATCGGAGAGTATCACACGGCGGCCCGCGGTCAGAGCAAGAAGCTGCAGCTCATGAATATCATCAATGACTGTATGCGCCACGCTTCCAACCGCGAGGAGTTCATTGCGC
>UMLJ01002493.1_pt1 | contig 12815 bp, 6 predicted proteins | sample 1966521 | NCBI WGS metagenome assembly UMLJ01 (sample SAMEA4836199, study PRJEB28245) | human gut metagenome | biome: gut microbiome; material: fecal sample | place: Denmark | collected 2008
TATTTTGCAAAACGCATCAAATCATTTTGCCCAAATTTATAATCCATATTGTAGAATAATTTTGTCCCAAATGCCGATGTGATAAGGATAAAAAGTACATAACATGCAAAAACTCCTTTTGGATGTTTTTTAACTGCGCATAAAATACTTGAAATTCCAAATGCCAAAACCAAAATTATGCAGAACCATTTTATTGTTAATAGATCTGAATATGTTTGAGCCGGAAGAACGAATTTTGCAAAACAGGTCAAAATTCCTGCCAAAATACATATTCCACCTAAAATGTAAACAGTTATATTTATTGGTTTTTCGTATTTTTTGTTGAACATATAATCTTCCCATACAAATCCCAAAATGCAGGCAGTGAAGAAATATACAGGTAAAATATATGTAATTAATTTTGTGCTGGAAGATGAGAAAAATAACATTGTTACAACAAATGCGATTGCGTTAAATAACAAGTATTTTTGTGGGTTGGATAGTTCTGTAACGTTGAATTTTTTGATTGACTTAAGTTTTGTAATCCCAACAGCGATTGCTGAAAAAATCCATGGAACAAGTCCCCATAAAACTGTTAGAATATAAAAATAGAATGGTTGTTCCCTATTAATTTCATTTGAATTTAAAAATCTCTCGATGTGGTGTTTAATTATATATTCGTGGAAAAATAGCGGATCGTGAATTTTGAACATAATTAAATGCCACGGGAGAACTATTAAAAAGAATAATAAAAATCCCGGCAAAATATATTGTGGTTTAAAAACTTGTTTAAATGTCTTGTTTGCGATTGTTACAAAAAACATTACTGCAAACGGCACAACAAAACCAGGAATTCCCTTAGCCATTACTGCCAAGCCTGAGAATATGTAGAATAACCACCACATATATTTTTTATTTTTGTCTTGAACAAATTGGGTCAAAAATCCGAACATTACTGAAAATCCGACACAAGTTGTTACGACGATATCAAGAATTGCAAATTTTGCCAAAATTACAAATTCCAATGTAGTTGCAAGGATAAGAGCTGAAATTACTCCAAATCTGCGAGAAACAATTTTTTTGCCGGTAAAATATAATAGCAAAGTCGAAAGTGTTCCGTATAGTGCAACCGGAAATCTTGCGGTAAATTCTGTAACTTTCCCGAAAATAGCGAATGATAAACACTCACCCCAGAAATAAAGAGGTGGTTTTTCAAAGAAAAATTCTCCGTTTAAGTAAAGTGTCAAAAAGTCCTTGCAATGGAACATGTCACGTGCCATAGAAACATACCTTGTTTCGTCGACATCCATCAAAGGATAATTTCCAATATTAAAAAAGAAAATAAAATAACATACTATTAATAGACCTAAAAAAGTGAATAAATCACCGTGTTTTTTTATAAAATTAAAGAATTTTTCCATTAAATCTCTCCTTTATTCCAACTCTAAATATACTATCATAAAAATCGTTAATGAATTTGTCGGTTCGATTTATCGATACGACGACAAAACAAATTGTAAATAAATGTAACATCTTTCTTTAAAATCCTAAAGATTTGGAAAAGGTGCGCCGATATGTCATGTGGTAGAAGTTCTAACAAAAGGAGTGTGTACTTGTGCGATAAAGCAAGTGAAAACGAGAAAAATATCTAATTAGTATAGATAAAATATATACGAAATAGATATAATTGTTACGAATTATTAAGTAGTAAAACCCTCTATAACCCAGTAAAATCAATGGTTTTAGAAAAAAGTAATAAGGAAATTCAAAAACAGCGCAATTTTCCCAAAAAACATGTTTTTACATGGACATAGAGAGTATAAACAAGACCAAATCAATTTTCATGTGGAGATGTATAGAAAATTGAGAAGAAAGGATTATGACTATGTGTGCAAATGAAGTTCAATTCCAATTACAACAAGGATATGTAAATGAATTAAAGAAAAATCCAGGCAATCTTCAAAGATTAATTAATGAAGGTTCAATTATCGACAATGGAGATGGTACATATAGTACAACTAATGCAAGTTTAAAATCCGTTGGCGTATTTGACGTTGAAGGAGCTGGCGGAGTAAAAGAAACAAAAACTCTTGATAGTGCGACACCTGCAAAAGGTTTGGGTGTTGAACATTCTGCTGCGAAAGCAAAAGAAGGTGTTAAAGAAGAAAAAACAGTTACCTTCAAACTTGATGATTTTGTTAAACAGTCAGGTTTGGCAGAAGATAAACGTGCAGAATTGGTAAAAGAATTTGAAGCTGCAGGTTTGTCAATTGATAAAGAAAAAGGTATTGTAACTTATGATAAAACAAAATATGATACAGCGATTACAAAATTTGCTAAAAATAACAGATTATCATATTTATCAACCAATGAGGATGGTAAAGCTATTGCAGATAAATTAGCGAAAGATGGCAAAATTACTCTAAATGAAGATGGTGGTTATGTTATCAATGGAGCTGAAGGCAAAAAAGCAGTTGATGAAGCATTCCCAACTCAAACACAAGCACCTGTTGAAACAAGAGAAAATAAATCAGTAAAAATTAATACAGAAGTTACAACAACTACAACAGAAGAATCAGAACCTGTAAAAGTTGCAGATGACTTGAAACACAATAGAGCCGGTAGAAAACAAGCTCGTAAGGATTATGAAGCTGCATTGACAGAATGGGTAAAAGATCCTGAAAACCAATCAACAATGAATATTTCTATTGCTCGTAATAAATATGAAAAGAAAATTTCAAAGCAAATGGGCAAAATTGAAAAAGAATGCAAAACAAAAGAAGAAATTGTTCAAAAATATCTTAAAGAATATGCTACAGATGAAGAAAAAGTATTTTTTAATACTTTGTTAAATGAAGCGGTAAAGGATGAGGATGCTTTACTTGAAGCTTACAAACGTGGAACCGGTGATGGTCGAGCTACATTTGAAGGTGATACTGGAGCAGCTAAAAAGAAGATAGCCGCATATTTAAGAATTGCAGAAGATCCAAATTTTGATTCAAATGTTATTCTAGAACGTATGGCAGTTGTTGATGTCTTGGGTAAAAGAAGTGATAAACAAGTTGCTAAGGACAAAAAAGAATTTATTCAAGATGAAGCAAAACGTCAAGCAAAAGCAGCTGAAACAAAACAAAATATTGATAATACCAGAGTTCATTTCTCAAAAGCAGAAAGAAAGGAAGCTGCTAAAGGAGAAAAAAATTCTGCAATTGAACATACTGACATTGGTAAAGCAGGTCGTAAACTTGTAATGGAATGCCCTGATGAATTTTGTACTCAAGGAACTAAAAATGATTGCGATTTTGAAGTAAATGGCAAATATTATAAGTTCAGTGAAGCTAAATTCAAAGCATTCTGTGATAAAGCTACAGATTCTCGTACGCTAGATAACGAAACACAAGAAGGCTTTGCGAAAGATGGAAACTTGACATTAAATGAAGGTCGTCAAGGCTGGATGAGCCAGACATTGATTACCAAAGATGGTAAACGTCGCTCAATTGAAGAAATTATTGGTAACGATAATGGCAGAGTCGGCAATGGTGAATTAAATAAACTTCGTCATTTGGTTGAAAAAGGTGGCAACAGTATTGACACTAACTCAACTAACGCAAAACGTGTTTTACACGTCTTGCAAGGTATTGGCATTGGTGGTGCGTTAGGGTTTGGTACTGCTTACGCTGCATCATGGTTAGCAGGTGCTGTTAACCTTGCAGGTGAAACCGCATCTCAATTTGTTCAATATAAAGGCAGAACAGCTGATAGGATATATTCAGGTAAAACTGCTGATAGAACTTTCTCTGGTACAACTGCAGACAGAACATTTACCGGCAGAACGGATGATAGAACATTTACTGGTAGAACAGATGACAGAACATTTACCGGTACAACCGCAGATAGAACAATTCATGATACTACAACTGTTGATTATGTTAAGAATGGAAAAGTTTTCTCTCAAACAGTAGATAAAGATATATTTGTTGGTGGTCAAGATTGGTCAGTTACTGCACCAGGTCAAGAATGGTCAGTTACTGCACCGGGACAAGAATGGTCAGTTACTGCTAAAGGTCAAGATTGGTCGGTTACTGCCGAAGGTCAAGAATGGTCAGTTACTGCTGAAGGACAAGAATATTCTGGCCAAGTTGAGGCTGAAGGTCAGAAATGGGAAGGTCGTGGCGACAAGCACTTGAAAACTGCAATAAATGCCGCTATCTTTGGAGGTATTGGTGGAGGTGTTAACAACGCTATTTCAATGGGTAAAGTTCACGCTAAAGGCAGAAGTTTTGACGGTATCGTAAACCTAAATAAAAAGAAAGAAAAAACTGAAACTGAAAATAAAGAGCAAACTTTAGATATTCCTCAATTTGTTACAAGAGAGGAAAGAGAAGTTCAAACTCCTGATAAAAATATTGATAACTTTACATACAAAATCAAAGTTTCTCATAAAAAAGGAACTAACTACAACTTAGCAGAAGATAGATTGAGTATCGTTAAGAAAATGTACAACATTCAAGATGATGCGACTGCAAACAAAGTTCTTGAATATGTTATGACACAAATCAACGGTTACAAATCAAATCCTTACAAGTTAAACTATGCGGGAGATTTGACTTATCACTTCCCATCAGAAATTCCGGCAGGCATGATTGCAGGTATTGATGATACAATAATCGGAACTGACTCTAACACAATTGGCGGTTTTGATAGAAACCGAATTCCTCTTGGCGGTAAAAATGGTAAAAATGCAAGCGAAGCAAATTTACGTAAAAAAGGATTTATTGCAAGAGCAAATGTAATAACCAGATAACTCTAAAGAGGGTTGGATTATTCAATCCTTCCCTCTTTTTTAAATTATAAATTTTTGTAAACAATTACCGGAAAATAGTAAAGATTTAAGCGCAAAATCCGTTTATATACATGTAAAAGTGTTTAAACGTGCAGAAAAAGAAAATAGAGGTTCCAAAGACAATGAATACACAAGGAATTAATAAAAAAAGAGTAGTTGCATTTATGTTAAGTATGTTGTTAATCATGCAACAGTCTTTGACATATCAGGTTTTGGCTGCATCAACAATCACTGATGGTAATAATAACCAAATTAATAATGGTGGTGGAAATGTTTGGGATATTTATCCTGATGCTGTAAAGGGTGATGCCGGTTTCAAACAATTTGGTAAAATTGATTTGGCTAAAGGTGACGTTTTAAACTTTATTTATCAATATATTACTCAACAACAATCAGGAACTGGTAATAATTTAAAATTGACTACTAATATAAATGATATTAATAGTTTTATTGCTTTAGTTAATAACGGGGTAAGTATTAATGGTATTGTTAATGCGTTGCAACAATCAGGCGGGGCATTAAAAACAAACGGGAACCTAGTATTTATTTCTCCAAACGGCATGGTTGTTGGAACTTCTGGTGTTATCAATGTCGGTAATTTATCAGTTATTTCTCCAACACAAAGCTCTTATGACAAATTGTCTAGCAATTTAGGTTTACCTAAAGACCATCAATATTATATTTCTAGATACAAAGTAAATTATGATGCAAGTAATCCAGAAGGTACGTCAACAATTCGCCCAACTGATTATGATTATACAATGAATACTGCTGTAATGACTGATAAATCATTCGATTTGTCAACATTAACAGATAGTAACGGAAGTACGCTATCTCTTGGTGGAAAAGCTATTCAAATTGACGCAGGTGGCAGAGTTGCTGCTCGTGGTGATATTAATTTGCAAGGTGGTACGATTGCGAATAATGGTCTTTTGTTAGCTGGTTTAGGGAACAATGAGACTGCGGCTTTGACAGGTCATGCTGTAGCTGACACTTTGTTTACCAAACTTGTTAATATAGATAATATGGGTACTGCTAATACTTTTGTAAACAACAACGGTAACATTTCTATCAAATCTGTTACCGGCACTTCTGTTGGTAATGGTGCAAAAGTTAGAAACTATGGTACTGGCAATATTACTATCGAAAACTCTGGAGCTAATGGCATTTCTATCGCAGGCGAAGTTTCAAACCCTAATGGCGCAACAAAAATCACTAACACAAACGGTGGTTTGCTTGTTGCATCTACTGGTTTAATCGCATCTGGCGGTTCCGCATTAACTCAAAATAAATCTACTTTGTTAGTTTCTAATGAAGGCTCAGGCGGTATGAATATTCAAGGTAAAGTTACCGCTAATCATACTAACAAAACTAACACAGTTAACTTTGTAAACAAAAATTCTAATATGTCTATCGGCTCAAGTGGTGTAAGCAACAATATTACATCTAATGCCGATGTAAATATCGCAGTTACAAACGGTAATTTGTTAAACAATGGTGTTGCTAACACATTGATTTATACAACTAATGGAGCTGATTTGAACGCAACTGTTACAAACGGTGCAATCGGTGAAGAAGTTGGACCTTGTGACGGTGGTATTTGTACAGGTATTGGACCAAATCAAAGAGATTTGACTAAATCTGTAAATACTTCTATCGACGGCGTTATTACTGCAACAAGTACTGCAGGTTCAAATACTTCCCTAATTAATATGGCAAGTTTGAACAAAAATATGAATGTTAACCAAATTAAAGCTGATGGTAGAGTAATCTTATTGGCAGACTCTTCTACAAAAGGTGCTTCTCCTTACAGTATCGTCAACAGATCTAAAAATTCAGCAAATCCAAACGTTGAAGGTACTGGAATTTCCCTAATCGCTAGTGGTAATATCGGCGAAGCTAAAACTTCTACAAAGTCAGCAACTCCTTTAACATTCAGACAAAACGGTTATTCATATAACCCTTCAAGAGATAATGCACAACTTCCTCATAATATTGATGCTATTAACAAAACCGGAAACGGCGTTGATATGTTAGCAATTGGCAACATTGACGTAAAAGGTATGGATGCTGCAAATGGTGCAAAACTTGATACTAATGCTTGTGCAATTATTTCAAGAACAGGTGATATAAACGCTGAGTTCTCTGGTAATGTTTATGTAAGAGAAACTACTGCAAACAAAAACTTGAACTTAACAACTCGTGGTAAAAATATGTACATTGACCACTTAGGCGAAGTTCCTACTTATGGTACAGATTACTACGGAACAAATACAAACGTACATCCTGAAAGAGCAAAATTGGTTGCACTTGACTTGGGTACACAATGGATTGATGCAGAAAAACCTGAATACAGATCAGCTGCGGATTCTACAATCGTAGTTAAAAATGGTACTTTAAAAGGTGATGGTAACAAACGCCCTTCTGGTGATCAAGATTTATACATGGTTGCAGATAATGCTTATGCCGGTGGTTACTACTTCAATATGGGTAAACACCGTAATGGCGGAGTTTCTACAGTAGTTAAAAATTCTACAACAAATACTTTGACTAATGCTAAAGACGGTTCAACTCCAATTTCAATCAGAACAAAAGCAGTTAGACCGGATGATGTTACTGCAATTGGTAAAAATCCTGAAGATAGAAACTATTACTACGGTGGCAGTGAACAAGGCGGCGATCCTGGCTATGATGGAACCAAAGATGGTAAAGAAGATGATGACAACCTAGTTGTTCCAAAAGATGAAGAACCGGATTATCCATTGGATACAGATACCGACACTGATACAGATACTGATACTGATATTGATACAGATTTGGATAGTGATACAGATACAGATACCGACACCGATACCGATATTGACACAGATACCGACACTGATACAGACGTTGATACAGATACTGATATTGACACAGACACAGATACTGACAATGATACAGATACCGATACGGACACTGATACTGATACGGATACTGATATTGACTTAGACAATGATACAGATACTGATACAGATGTAGATACCGACACTGACATTGATACAGATATCGACACAGATACTGATAACGATACCGATATTGATACAGATACAGATATTGATACAGACACAGATACTGACAATGATACAGATACTGATACGGACACTGATACTGATACGGATACTGATATTGACTTAGACAATGATACAGACACCGATACAGATATAGATACGGACACTGATATTGATACCGACATTGATACAGATACCGACAACGACACTGATATTGATACAGATACTGATATAGATCCAGATCCAGAACCGAATCGTCCAAAAGTTGATTTCAAAGATATTTACAAACAACGTGTTGTAAATGATAGAGTTGATTCAATTGATAAACGTCAATATATGAGATTTAATACTCAAGAAAATCAAAATCCAATTTCATTTGAATCAAGTGACAACGTAGTTTCAATTTCCGACATCTCAAGAGGTGGGGTATCATTAACCCATAAAGGAAAATTAAAAGTTGGTGACGTTGTTCCGGTACATCTACAATATGGCGACTTGACAATTAATGCTAACGTAAAAATCGTTTCAGCAAGTGATGTAAAAGCCGGAGGTAAGTTCATCGACCTAGATCAGGCAACAGCTAACAAATTATTATACTTAAGTTTGTTAGAAAAAGACCAACCGATTGCCCAAACAATTATGAACAAAAATGTTGCAACAACAATTGAAGAATAGAAATTACAAATTAAAGTCCTCCTTCAAAAAGGAGGACTTTTTAGATTGGTGATTTTAGATGCTTGAATGCAAAGGTTCTTATCACACCAAGCTAGCCTTCAACTTCTTCAAGTGCTTCCTCAATGTATCTTGCAGGGTTTTCGATTAAATATTGAAGTTCTCCCGGATCTTTTATGTAACCGTAATCAAACTGTTCACCATTTGACATAAAAGAAATCATTCCATAATCCATTATTCTGCCCATTGTTGTTTGAGAAATCTCCAACATATCAAGTTTCGTTAACGGAATGTCAATTTCTTCGGGGTTTAAAACTCCTAATTTTATGTGCGCATATTTTGTTGTAATAACTATTTTATCAGAGTTAAATCTCAAAATAGGATACACAATTGGCGCAAGGATTAAAAATACTATTACCCAACTAAAAAAACTATGCGTATTTAAAAATATGAACCAAAAATACAAGAAAAATATTGGAGTTAAAAATATTGGCCAAAATAAAGCCATCCAGTGTTTTTTAATATCATAAATAACTAATTCTTCACTATTTTCATCAGGAAGTTTATATTCTTTTATATTTTCTTCTACAACTACCGGCTTTGGCTCATAATGATGTACAGTGTATTCTTCAGGAACTTCTGATTTTTCAGCATGTTCAATATATGACTGCGTAACAACATCTGATGGTTGTTCTATTTCAAGTCTGTTTCCACAATATCTACAAAAATTATCGTTTTCTTTTACTGGTTTCCCACATTTTGGACAAAACATTGTTTACTCCTTTGTTATCTGATTTTAGCATATCATTTGACTTTAGTCAATTAAAGGTTTACTATTGAAACAATGGAGGGATTATGATAGATAAACAAGAACTTTTAAGACTTTATAATTTGGATTTAGATGAACTTTTAAAATTGTCATCAAAATACGTCAAAGATGAAATTGAATTTTGTTCACTCATAAATGCACGGAATGGCAAATGCTCACAAAATTGCAAATATTGCGCACAAAGTTCTCATTATCGTACTCATATTGACTCTTATCCGCTTGTAAAAATTGAAGAAGTACGAAAAGCCGCTCTTGATGCAAAATCACATAAAGCATCACGTTTTGCAATCGTAACATCAGGAAAAACACCTGACGAAAGCGATTTTGACAAAATGTTAGAAATGATTAAAGAAATTAATAAAATTGAAGGCTTAAACAGTTGTGCATCAATCGGAATTTTGAATGAAGAACAAGCCAAAAAACTTGCACAAAGCGGATTGAAAAGATTTCACCATAACATAAATACTGCAAAATCTTATTATCCGGAAGTTTGCACTACCCACACTTGGCAAGATAGACTAGACACTTGCAAATTAGTCAAAAAATACGGTATGGAATTATGTTGTGGAGTAATTCTAGGAATGGGCGAAAGCGTTGAACAACGAGTAGAAATGGCTCTTGAATTAGCAGAAATTCAGCCAAATTCAATTCCAATCAATATTTTGATGCCAATTCCTGAAACTCCATTTGAAAACTATTTAGACAAAATTGACGAAGAAAATGTGTTGAGAACCTTAGCAATATTTAAAATCGCAAACCCTAATTCAATATTGCGTTTTTGTGGTGGTAGAATGAGATTATCTGAAGAAAACCAGCGAAAAGCTTTAAACACTTGTGTTGAAGGAATTATGGTCGGAAATTATTTAACAACAATCGGCAAAAATCCTGATGATGACATCAAAACAGTTGAAGAATTAGGAAAGACAATTGCAACAAATTAATAGCAAACAATTATTTGTTTTTTGTTGAAATATATTTGTTCCCGTCAAATCTGTCAGCTAAAAATGTCGAAATTATTGGAATAAAGACATAATACATTACGCCAAAAATCATTGCAGGTTTAACAATTTTTATACCTTCAATATATTTGTCGAGGTTTGGAGATTTTTTGTTTGCTTCTGCGAATTTCTCAATAAAATTTTTCGTCGATTTTTCAGACATTTTATCTATCAAATAACCGCCACCGACACACAAGCCAGTTGAGATTGCGGAATTATACATAAGAGCTTTTTTTCTATCTTGTTCAATTCCTTTGCTTTTGGCAGTTTGGTGCATAAATATTCCGGTTGCAATAATATCGGTTAAAGCCATCATATTAAATTCATAATTAGTATTATGGAGTTTATCTGTCAACTTTTGGACTGTAGATGTATCAATAATTTTGCCGATACGTTCAGACAAACCTTCCATACCAGTAAATGAAACATTTTTCTTTTGGTGTTGTGGAGTTGCTTCTTTTTTAGAAAAAACTTTTTTCATAAACGGGGGAATTAACGCACAAGTAAGAATTGATTTTGGCGCAGCAATTACAAAACCTAGTCCTAATTTAAAAAGTTGGGTTGCAAACTTGTATTTTGAAGAAGACTTTAACTCTTTTTCACCATTTTTCAAATTTTTTATTGTTGTAGCTTTGAGATATTCGTGCGGATTTTCGTCAATATTTTTTATTGCTTTTGCTAACGGTATTGAACTTACCAGCATAACCATATATCCGGCAACACTGGATGCTAGGGATTTTGCACAAGCATATTTTTTATTTTGTTTGTCAGTATTGGGAGTTGCCATAATTGACAACGGACGTGCAACAGTAGAGAGCGCAAGTGAGGCAGATGCAACGAATAATGAGCCGTTATCAGCTGCAAATTTCAATCCCTTTTTAACAAATCGGTTTGTGTAAATAGACTGTACTTTCATCGTAATTCATTATACAATGCTCATAATGGAATTGACAGAATTTGTAAAAAAAGAATTAAATGGCTGGAAAAAGATTGAAATAATCGGACTTTTTACGGTGCTTACGTTAATTTTAATAAATGCAATTATTGTAAAAGACAATCCGATTGCTGTTATATCTGCATTCTGTGGGATTTTATATACTATAATCGCAGGGAAAGGAAAAATTTCTTGCTATTTTTTCGGGCTGTCAGGTTCTTGGTGTTATGTGTGGCTATCGTTTCTAAATTCACTTTGGGGTAATATGTTGCTTTATCTTTGCTATTATATCCCAATGCAAATTTTAGGGATTTTCAAATGGAAAAAGCACCTTAAAAAAGATACTAAAGAAATCGTAAAAACCAGATTATCAAATAAAAACCGCATAACACTATTATTTATTGGAGTTTTAGGTTCAATTATAACAAGTATAATTTTGCATTACTGTCACGACAAAAGTCCAATTGCAGACGGAATTACAACATTTTTATCGGTACTTGGAATGTATTTAACAGTTCGTCGTGCGATAGAACAATGGGTTGTATGGATGATTGTGAACGGGATTTCAGCATTAATGTGGATAAATCTTGTTTTACACGGAATAAAAACATATTCAACTGTTATAATGTGGGTTGTGTATTTTGTTTTGGCAATATATTTTTATTTTGAATGGAAAAAAGTTTTGAATAAAAATGAAATTTCGCAATAAAAAAGGTAACTTTAAACAATTTTTTCAAAATTACTTTTTTAATACATTATTTACAACTTTTAGCCTTGTTCCAGCCTAATTTTTCAGGACATTTTAAGTAATCCATATTTTCATTGTAAATTATCCAACCGGTACATCCAACACCATTCATTCTAGAATCCGACTTGATACAACTTTCTTCAAAATTATTTCCAGAAATATCTGTTGCAATTCCACTGGGAACTATACCGTTTGCAGTTATATCAAATTGAAAAATATCTTTTCCATACATATTAGGTTTTTTAGAACCGTTTAAGTCAACTTTAAAACTTCCACAACTTTGACTTAATGCTCCACTTCCCCAATTAGTATTGCACGCAGTATTGTTTAAATATAAGTGACCAATAATAGTTCCATCAGCCAAAACCAGTCTATTTGAATAAGAATCACTGTTATCAATATCTCCTTGCAAATTAGTTGGGCGGTAGACTTCGCAAGAATTGTCGGAATATTTGCACATTGAAATCGTTTTCAAATGCCTACTTAAAATTTCAAGAAATTTATCTCGACCGTAGTTTGAATTAGCTATACTTCCATCATCAGTATCTGTATCAAGTGTAGAATTTGACAATCCCCAATCAGAAATTTCTCCGTTTTCTTCTTTGGCTTGCAAAAATGCGTTGTTAAAAGTAGTGTTAACCTTTTTCAACTTAGAAACAGTTTCCTTAACTCTATAATTTGTAATCAATGATGGCATGGTCATTGCTGCAACAACACCGATTATGCCGAGAGTGATTAAAACCTCCGCCAATGTAAAGGCTATTT
>UMLJ01038168.1_pt1 | contig 12564 bp, 7 predicted proteins | sample 1966521 | NCBI WGS metagenome assembly UMLJ01 (sample SAMEA4836199, study PRJEB28245) | human gut metagenome | biome: gut microbiome; material: fecal sample | place: Denmark | collected 2008
TTGATGGCACATTCCAAAAGGTAAGGGCCCTTGGTACTGACCATCTTCTCTACCTTCGCCTTCAGATCCTTGCGGTCGATTACCACATCGTAAGGAATGCCATAAGCCTTGGCAATTTCCTCATAACGAGGGTTCAGCATATGGGTGAAAGAGCGACGTCCCTCAAACATCAAATCCTGCCACTGGCGTACATTGCCCAGATAGTTATTGTTCAAGAGAATCATCTTCACTGGTGCCTGCTGCTCCATGATGGTACCCAATTCCTGGATGTTCATCTGGAAACCGCCATCACCGAAGAAACAGCAGATGGTACGGTCTGGTGCGCCGAATGTTGCACCGATAGCAGCAGGAAGACCGAAGCCCATGGTTCCGAAACCACCACTGGTAACAATACTCAGTTTCTTGGTAAACTTGAAATAGCGGCTACTGATCATCTGGTTCTGACCTACGTCGTTCACGAGAACAGCCTCATTATTGGTAGCTTCAGTCACCACATTGGTCACCTCACCCATCAGCAGAGGGCCTTCAGTAGGATGAATATCCTTCTCGATAACCTTCTCCTGTTCCTGCTTGCGATATTCCTCGAAGGAATCTCTCCACTCGCGATGAACATTCTTGTTCAAGAGACGAGTGATGGCAGGCAACGTCTGCTTGCAATCGCCAATCACAGCCACATCAGTCTTGATGACTTTATCGATTTCCGACTTATCAATATCAAGATGGATGATCTTAGCCTGCTTAGCATATTTGGAAGGAACGCCCGTGATACGGTCGCTAAATCGCATACCGATGGCAATGAGCACATCACACTCCTGAGTCTTCATATTGGTAGCATAAGAACCATGCATACCGAGCATACCCATATTAAGCGGATGGTTGCTAGGAAGAGCAGAAAGACCGAGCAGGGTACGACCAGCCGGGATATCAGCCTTCTCCAGGAATTCAACCAGTTCATTATGAGCACCACCCAGTTCTACGCCATGACCGACGAGAGCGAAAGGGCGCTTTGCCTGATTGATGAGTTCAGCAGCTTCAGCTACAGCCTTTTCATCAATCTTCGGATATGGATTATAAGATGTAACCTTCTCACATTTCACCGGTTCCCACTCACAAGTTGCAATCTGGGCATTCTTGGTGAAGTCGAGTACTACAGGTCCCGGACGACCGCTACGAGCGATAAAGAAGGCACGGCTTACAGCCCATGCCACATCCTCAGGACGACGAATCTGATAAGACCACTTAGAGATAGGCTGGGTAACGCCCACCAGGTCAACTTCCTGGAAGGCATCAGTACCCAAAGCGCCCACACCCACCTGTCCGGCGATGACCACGATAGGTGTAGAATCCATCATGGCATCCGCAATACCGGTGAGCGTATTAGTTGCTCCAGGACCACTAGTAACGAGAGTAACACCCACTTCGCCGCTGACTCGGGCGTAGCCCTGTGCAGCGTGAGCAGCAGCCTGCTCGTGACGAACCAAGATGTGATCGAACATCTTCTTCTCTCCTCTCGTGTAACCATACAGTGCATCAAACACTGGCATGATGCTACCACCTGGGTAACCGAAGATGGTCTTAACCCCTTCGTTATGCAGGGAGCGCATCAATGCTTCAGCTCCTGTTATTACTTCTTTTGCCATTTATCTATATCTTATTCTGAATAATTCAAAAACTTTATTTTCTTTGTTGTCAAAGACAAACCTTCTTGCCTGGGAAATCAGGAAAGGATTAGTCAATGATTCTTACACCACCCTTATCAGCAGAGCTTACGCTCTGTGCGTATGCACGCAAAGCCTTACTAACCTGACGATTACGCTTCAGCGGCTGCTGTGGACGAGCAGCAAGTTCCTCGTCGGAAAGCTTCACATTGATAGAGCGGCTAGGAATATCGATAACGATGATATCGCCATCCTTGATTTTGCCGATGTTACCACCAGCAGCAGCCTCTGGGCTAATGTGACCGATACTCAAGCCAGATGTACCTCCAGAGAATCGACCATCAGTGATGAGGGCACACTCCTTACCGAGGTGACGGCTCTTGATGTATGAAGTTGGATACAGCATCTCCTGCATTCCAGGACCACCCTTAGGACCCTCGTGTGTGATGACAACACAATCGCCAGAGTTCACCTTACCACCAAGGATACCCTCGCAGGCATCTTCCTGAGAATCGAAGCATACAGCAGGACCCTCGAAATGCCAGAGTACAGGATCAACACCTGCGGTCTTCACGACACAACCATTCTGTGCGATATTACCGAAGAGTACTGCAAGACCACCATCCTTGGTATAAGCATGTTCGAGATCACGGATACAGCCATTCTCTCTATCTGTATCAAGACTCTCCCACTGTGCATCTTGACTACCCATCTGAGTGGAGAATTTTCTGCCTGGAGCAGAATGATAGATGCGGTCAGCCTCAGGATCAATCTCAGCACCTGTGATATCGTATTTTTTCATCTGCTCATCGAGAGTCTTGCCATCCACGCGCTTTACAGCACCATTAATCAAACCACCCTTGTTAAGTTCGTTCAGGATACCCAGGATACCACCGGCACGGTTACATTCCTGAACGCTATACTTCTGAGTATTAGGACTCAACTTGCAGAGGCAAGGAACCTTGCGACTGAGCTGATCGATATCTTCCATCTTGAAATCGGCACCTGCTTCCTGAGCCACAGCCAAGAGATGGAGCACTGTATTTGTACTACCACCCATTGCAATATCGAGAGTCATGGCATTGAGGAAGGCATCACGGGTAGCAATGCTACGTGGCAATACGCTCTCATCGCCATCCTCATAATAAGCGTAGGCATTCTTTACAACCTGACGAGCCGCAGCCTTGAAGAGTTCGATGCGGTTCTTGTGAGTAGCGAGAATAGTACCATTGCCAGGAAGACTCAAACCGATAGCCTCTGTGAGAGAATTCATAGAGTTAGCGGTAAACATACCAGAACAGCTACCACATCCAGGGCAAGCACACTGCTCAATCTGCTTCATTTCCTCATCGCTGACACTGGTATCAGCACCCTTAATCATAGCGGTAATCAAGTCAGCATTCTCGCCTTTCCAGCGACCTGCCTCCATCGGACCACCAGAACAGAATACAGTAGGAATATTCAGACGCATAGACGCCATCAACATACCTGGGGTAACCTTATCACAGTTGGAAATGCAGATCATAGCATCAGCCTTGTGCGCATTCACCATATATTCCACAGAATCAGCAATAATATCGCGACTTGGGAGTGAATAGAGCATTCCGTCGTGACCCATAGCGATACCGTCGTCAACAGCGATGGTATTGAACTCAGCTGCATAGCAACCCATAGCTTCAATTTCCTTCTTGACAATCTGACCGATTTCATGAAGATGAGTATGACCCGGAACAAACTGTGTGAAACTGTTCACGATGGCGATGATAGGTTTGCCAAACTGCTCATGTTTCATACCTGCAGCTACCCAGAGTGCTCTGGCACCTGCCATTCTTCTGCCTTCAGTACAGACGCTACTTCTTAATGGATGTTTCATATCGTTATTATCTCTTTATATTATCTTGTTCTTTATTGTCAGAAGGTCTCTCTCAAGCCTTCTTCTTACAATTTTGACTGCAAAGATAGTGAGAATTTATGAAACAAACAACAAAATCCGCAAAAACTTTCAATTTTTGCGGATTTTTGTTAGAAAATAAGCTAAATTGCTTACAATTTATTAGAACCCTTACACAAAAGCAGCCCGATTGTGCAATAATACAAGGGTCCATATATGTCTTATACAACCAGATTAGAGTTCAAAGACCTCGGCAGAACGAGCCTTTACCTCAACCTGCTTGTTACCAGCACCAGCTCCTTGTGCTTCCACCTGGAGTTTCAGCGTACGAGGCAAGGCATTCACCACCTTGAGCCAGGTTTTACCGGTCTTGGAATCCTTTACCACGCTGGTGCCCACGTACTTCTTAAGAGCTGCAGGAAGGTTCAGGCTAGATACAATATAAGTATCACCGGAATGCTGCCCAAACATCTTCTGCATCTTGTAACTCTCGGTGAGTCGGATTTTCTCCGAATTATCGAAGTAGATCATATCCGGGTTCCAGTTATGATAGCCATCCTTGCAGAGCAGAGGAGCATAAGAAGTCATTTCCACGACATCTCCGTTACGCTCCACATTACAGAGATGAATACCCTCTGCCAAAGCGCGGTCTAATTCATTATTGCCATTTGCAGCATACTCGCCCAGATACACCTTCGGAGCCTTACGGTCGTAATGATCGTAGTAATCCTGATGATTGATAAACCATCCTGGCTGCTCATAATAGTGCTCATCTACCGCATCAATCCATTTTTTATTCTCCTTTGCAATCTTCCAGCCCTCGATATAGTCGGAAGATGGACTATGGAATGGACCTACAGTACCTACGACTTCAATTTCCGGATGCTTCTCCTTGAGAGCCTTGCAGATCATCAGATAGCGCTGTTCGAAATCGGTGGAGATCAAATCTTCGTTTCCGATACCTACCATCTTGAGATTGAAAGGAGCCGGATGTCCGGCATCCGCTCTCATCTTTGCCCACTTCGATGTGGCAGGATCACCATTCGCCCACTCTACCAGGTCGAGAACATCCTGCACATACTTTGGCATTTCTGCCATTGGGATTCCGCCCTGCTGTCCGCAGATGCCCTGCGCATTAGGCTGGGAATTCTGACAAGGTACACCAGCAGCCAATACTGGCAGAGGCTCAGCGCCCATATCCTCACACCACTGGAAATACTCGAAGAATCCCAGCTTACGGGTCTGGTGATAGTTCCAGATATTGAGAGCCGGTTTTCGGTCTTTCAGTTCACCGATACTCTCCTTCCAATGATAGATGTTGCCGAGTCCCTGTCCGTGGAGCATACATCCACCAGGGAAACGCACGAAGCGAGGCTTCAGCTCCGCGATGGTCTCAGCAAGATCCTTTCTCAGACCATGACCTTTGTAGGTATCCTGCGGCATCAGGCTCACCATATCTACGGCTACCTTTTCCTCTCCCTTAGGCAAGAGGGCAAAACGGGTATCCTTGCCCAGTTCACCTTTATATTTGTCTGTGATGACAAGCTGCGCCTTGTATTCAGCCCAATCAGGTCCCTGCACCTTCAGCTTAGCCTGGGCTATTGGAAGTCCTTCCTGATCTACGAGTGCTACAGTAAGCTGCTTTTTCTTGCCGTCGATACAACGGGCATACAGACTCACTTCGTAAGCGGCACCACGCTTGATGACGATTCCCTCCCATCCTATATTATAAATAGGTGTAGATGAGAGGATGGCATAATGCGGATTATTCACGCTTACCCCATTTTCTGTAGAAATGGTGGCAGAAGAGGATGACGATACAGAAGAAGATGCTGAAGAAGAAGCCTCAATTCCCATCCAGGCAGTTGCAGCATTCCAGCCTTTTCGCTCACCACTGTATTCGAAGTCGCCATTCTGCAGGAGTTCTGCACAGAGTCCGCCATCGGCAGCTCTGCTGATATCCTCGAAGAAGATGCCGATAAGCTTGTCGCTGATGCGATGACTCTTCTGCGGATTCACCGTGAGCTTAGCCGAGAAAGCATCTGCAGCATCCGCCTCCTTTACCATTTTAGCGTGCTGAAGGACAGCCTCCTCACCTTGCTCATTCTTGATTTTCTCCTCTACATCAGTGATATAAGCCTTCAGATCAGCCTCATTCTTAGGCAGCTTCCGGCTGTTTTCCTTTGCTTCCTCAGCCAGAGCCTTATGCCAGGCGCGGATATAGTTCAGATGAATGGCCGGAATCTCGAAGTCGTTACCCTCTATCAGTTTACCATTGATGGTAGCCGTATCGCGCTGCCAGAGGATTTCATCTGCAGCAGCTTCCAGCGAATCTTCCTCGAAGGTGCGGAAATCCTTGTCGGCATGAACGTATCTTTTGCCTTTCTCCGTCTTCAGATAAAGGTCGAAGGTTCCATCTTCCATCTGATAGGCAGCCACATCACTGATATTCTTTTCCTTCATGATAGGATAATCTTGTGGTCGCCAGGTTACGAGATCTTCAGAATAAGCCACAGCAAACTGTGGTGAGGTCTTATTTACACTCCAAAGAGCCCGCCAGGTACCATCATTTGCCTTGAGAACGAATGGGCGATACATCTTTTTCTCACTGCCCCAAGGTCCGAAGTCAGAGGCACAGAGCTGACCTACATCCACCCATCTTTCATCGTCTGTAAGATAAGCGAGATGCAGTCCCTGGTTGGGAGCTGGAGAATACACGAAAATCTGACAGGTAGAATCCTTGCCTACAATGGTATAGGCAGGTGCATCCTTATCTGCAACAGACAAAGTCGCCTTATTAACTTGTTTCTTGGCAGCTGGCATTTGAGTCTGCTTTCTGACAGGAGTCAGCGCCACAGCTTGGGTCATAGCCAACAGGGCAGCCGAGAAGAGTAGATACTTTGGTTTCATCATATTACTTCTTATTTATTTTTTGCTTGTTTTTAGATTCTCAATTGTATTACAATACATATACGATGATACGACTTAAAAATCGTATAAAGTTAATAAAAAAGGGGTAGAATGCTTCACAGCAACCTGCCCCCAACCTAACAACTAAACCTAATAAACTCCCTAATGGAATAGAGAGATCTAATCATAAATTTCTTTTTTTCCTGCGGCAAGCGTATTCTTCATCAGCGAGCAGATGGTCATCGGACCCACTCCGCCCGGTACTGGAGTGATGAAAGAACACTTTCCAGCCACTTCATCGAACTTCACGTCACCATTCAGGCGGAATCCGCTTTTTCTGGTGGCGTCAGGTACACGAGTCGTACCCACGTCGATGACAACAGCTCCCGGTTTCACCATATCGGCTGTTACGAAATCAGGCTTACCGATAGCCGCAATGATAATATCCGCCTCCCGGCACTCCTCCTTCAGATTTTTGGAGTGCGAGTGGCACACGGTAACCGTGGCATCTCCATACTGCTTCTGCATCATCAGCTGGGCCATAGGCTTGCCCACGATGTTGCTTCTGCCCAGGATAACACACTTCTTACCGCTGGTTTCTATCTGATAATGCTGCAGCAGGGTGAGGATTCCAAGCGGAGTAGCCGAGATGAAACTAGGCATACCCAGCGACATTCTACCCACATTCACGGGATGGAACCCATCCACATCCTTGCGATAGTCTATCGCCATGGTAATCTTCTGCTCGTCGATGTGCTTCGGCAAAGGCAGCTGCACGATGAAACCATCCACGTCAGCATCCTTGTTGAGCTTATCTACACACAGCAGAAGCTCCTCCTCAGTAACATCCTCCTCAAAACGGATCAGCGTAGATTTGAATCCGCACTTTTCGCATGCCAGCACCTTGTTCTTCACATAGGTTTCGCTGCCACCATCGTGACCCACCAGCACAGCCACCAGATGTGGCTGCTTGCCTCCTGCGGCTACAATCTGAGCCACCTCCTGGGCAATCTGTTCCTTAATAGCGGCTGCTGTCGCCTTTCCGTCTATTAGCTGCATCTTACTTTTTCTATTTTAAGATTTTTACATTGATAAGCTTCGAGCCTTGGCTCTCTGCTTCAGAATTACATACCTGGCATCTTAGGCATACCTGGCATACCCTTCATACGGCCCATCATCTGCGCCATCTTGTTGCCAGTCATCATCTGCATCATCTTGCGTGTCTGTTCAAACTGCTTGATGAGCTTATTTACCTCCTGGATATTGGTACCAGAACCCTTGGCGATACGCTGGCGGCGAGATGTATTGAGGATAGATGGATTGGTACGCTCCTTAGGAGTCATACTCTGGATGATAGCCTCGATACCCTTGAAGGCATCCTCTGGGATATCAACATCACGGATAGCCTTGCCTACACCCGGAATCATCGCAGCCAGATCCTTGATGTTACCCATCTTCTTGATCTGCTGGATCTGATTGTAGAAGTCGTTGAAATCGAACTGGTTCTTGCGAATCTTCTTCTCCAACTTCTTAGCCTCCTCCAGGTCGAACTGCTCCTGTGCGCGCTCTACCAGCGAAACCACGTCACCCATTCCGAGGATACGGTCTGCCATTCGAGCAGGATGGAACACATCGATAGCCTCCATCTTCTCGCCGGTACCGATAAACTTGATAGGCTTGGTAACCACGGTGCGGATACTGAGGGCAGCACCACCACGGGTATCACCATCGAGCTTGGTGAGAACTACACCATTGAAGTCGAGGCGGTCGTTGAACTCCTTGGCTGTATTTACAGCATCCTGACCCGTCATTGAGTCAACTACGAAGAGTGTCTCATCCGGGTTGAGATGATTCTTGAGGTTGCTTATTTCCTGCATCATCTGCTCATCAACAGCCAATCGACCGGCTGTATCGACGATAACCACATCGTTGCCATTGGTCTTAGCCTGCTGCAAAGCATGGTCAGCGATGCTGAGCACATCCTTGTTATCAGGCTCACTATATACAGGCACACCCACCTGTTCGCCTACTACATGGAGCTGCTGGATAGCAGCAGGACGATATACGTCGCAAGCCACGAGCAATGGCTTCTTACCTTTCTTGTTCTTGAGCATATTGGCAAGCTTACCGCTGAAGGTAGTCTTACCAGAACCCTGCAAACCACTCATCAGGATTACAGCAGGGCGACTTTCCAAATGCAATGGAGCTTCCTCGCCTCCCATCAGCTCAGCGAGTTCGTCGTGAACCAACTTCACCATCAGCTGGCCTGGCTTCACGGCTGTCAAAACATTCATGCCGAGTGCTTTTTCCTTCACCTTGTTGGTGAATTCCTTGGCAACTTTATAGTTAACGTCGGCATCGAGGAGTGCACGGCGCACATCCTTCATGGTCTCAGCCACGTTGATTTCGGTAATTTTACCCTCACCTTTCAGTATCTTGAAAGATCTTTCTAGTCTATCACTTAAATTTTCAAACATGTTCTTAATTGTACTTTTTTATTTCGGGCACAAAGTTACGAACTTTTTCCGAGAAAGCCAACTCAATCTCGATTATTTTTCATTTTCTTGCTCTTTTGCTTCATTTTGAACATTTGGAAGCGTTTTCTCTGATGATTTCTGCCTGGTCTCATCCTGCTTTTCCAAAGTTTCTTTCTTGTTAGCGCTCAGATTGATAGGATTTTTCAGTTCATACTTCTTTCCCGTAGCCTTTTCGTAGGCATTGATGAGCGGATCCTTGTTTTCCATCTTCGAGAACACTTTCCTGGCCTCCCTGAGATGTTTCTGATCGCGACGCCCCTGTCTGTCCATCATATTGCCTAGGTCGAAGCCTACCAGACGGGTATGTCCCAGTGCGGCATTTCTTCCTGCCTCTATAGCTTCCTGGCAGGCCTGGCTCTTCACCTTGCCTGCGTTTTCCTGGTTCTTTCCCCAAACGGTCACTTCACCAATCTGTTTGGCTTCGGGAAGGAGAAAAACGGTATCAGGCAACTCCTGATAGCGGATGGTTGCCTTGATATAGCCCGGTTTGGATACGGTAGCAGAATCAAACTGGTAGCGCATGTTCCAGTAACCCCGATAGTCTGTACGCGCCCAATGGTTATTGTTCGTATGAATGAGGGCTTCCCGGATAGGCACATGATCCTCGGCAGATGCGATGACGCATGTTTTCTGCGCATAGACCATGGAAGCCATCGACAACAGAGTTATCATCAAAAATATAATTTTCTTCATAATCTTTGCTTGTTTTTGTAGGCAAAAATAACAAGAATCCTTCATTCCGCAAAATATTGCAATAGATATTAACCAGATTAAGCAGATATTAACCTCTAGGAACAGGTACCTTCTTTTTCGATACGCTTGGCTTCTTCCAGGAGCTTGATGGCATCCACATACTGTGCGATACCCTGAGCCACCTCCTTGGCAGCCTTCATCGCCAGCACTACGGTCTGAGGGCGATGCACCACATCACCTCCAGCGAATACGCCACGACGGGTAGTCATTCCGAAAGGACGATCTACCACCTTTACATATCCCTTCTCATCCACCTCGATTCCAGCAGTAGTAGAAACAATGCGGTTGGCAGGGCGCGAACCGATAGCGAGATAGATTCTATCAAAATTCTCTACCCTTTCGCCATCAGGTGTATTCAGCACGCAGCTTCCCAGTCTACCATTCTTACCCTTCAGGAAAGCTTCTACGGTAGTTTTCCATTCAAACTTCACACCTTCCTTTACAGCATCCTCGTATTCGCTCTTGATGGCAGGCATTTCCTCCTGGGTCTTTCTGTACAATACGGTAACGTCAGCACCCAGACGGATGGCTGTACGGGCAGCATCCATCGCCACATTTCCACCACCGATTACACCTACCTTCTCACCATCGCGCAAAGGAACCATATCGCGGGGCAAAGCACCTTCGTTATAGGAATTTACATTATGCAGGAAGTAGGTACTCTGGCTTACACCATGGAGCTTGCTGCCCGGTGTAGAGTCCATATTCTGAGGCACGCTGGTACCGGTACCCATGAAGATGGCATCATAACCGGCACGGAAGAGACTGTCGATGGTGACATTGTTCTCGCCCACCATACAGTTGGTGATAAACTGCACACCCAAGGCTGCAATCTTGCTCACCTCATCGCGCACCACTGTCTTTGGCAAGCGATACTCCGGAATACCGTACATCAGTACGCCACCCGGTTCAGCCTGTCCTTCAAAAATCGTTACATTGAATCCCTGTCTTGCCAAATCACCGGCTACGGTAAGTCCTGCAGGACCCGAACCGATTACAGCCACTCTACCACGGGTTTTCTGTGGCAGAAGCTCACGGGAGAGATTCATCTTGGTATCGAAATCAGCGATAAACTGCTCCAATTTTCCAATCTGTACAGGTTTTCCCTTCTTGCCGAGCACACAATGTCCCTGGCACTGCTTCTCGTGTGGACACACGCGTCCGCAGATAGCCGGCAGATTGCTCTTGGCATTGATGATGCTCATCGCAGCACCCATGTTACCCATCGACAGTTCGTGTACGAAATCCGGTATATCGTTTTCAATAGGGCATCCCTTCTTACACTGCGGAATCTTGCAATGCAGACATCTCTTGGCTTCCTCGATCGCCTCTCGGGTAGTGAACCCCTCGTTTACCACCTGAAACATGCTAGGCTGTTCAGCTGTGTTATTCTGTTGATCAATCTGTTCACTCATAATCTACTACTCTTCTTTGTCTTCTGTTTTTTTCCTATTTCTGCTGCTTGATTTCGATGTCTTCCTTCACATGATTTCTGATTTTGGTGAGGAAGAGTTTCATGCGCTTGGCATCCTTGTGATCGATGATGTCGATGAGTTCAGCCAGCTCTTCGCGAATCTGGGCCACCTGTCCAGATGTATATGGGTTGAAGAGGATTTCCTGCAAGAGATAGTCATCCTCGTTCAATACGCCCTTGGCTATCTGCATGTGGCGCTTGAAGGTGGTACCAGGAGCATCCTGATGCTTCATCACCGCCGCAAAGGCAAAAGTGCTGACAAACGGAATACTCAGCGAGTAAGCCACCGTCTGGTCGTGCTCATCAAAGGTGTACTCATGCAGGCTCAGTCCGAGCTTCTGATAGAGATCCTTGAAGAAAATCTTACCCATATAGTCGCCCTCCTTGATGATGACCGCATTCTCCTCGGAGAGCTGGTTCAGGTTGGCGAATGTAGGACCGAACATCGGGTGGGTGCTCACGTAGCGGAAGCCGCTCTTGTCGTAAAACTCCTGCAATCCAGTCTTCACCGACGCAATGTCGCTGATGATACAGTCTTTAGAGAGATGTGGCAGCAACTCCTCGAATGCCGGGATGGTGTATTTCACGGTTACGGCATTGATGACGAGTTCCGGGCGGAACATCTCCACCTCCTCCATCTTGGTGAAACGGTAGCAGTTATAGGTGAAGCGCAGTCGCTTGGCATCCTTTTCATACACAGCCACCTCGTGGTCGAAGCTGAGCAGGTCGATGAAAAAGCTTCCCATCTTTCCTGCTCCCATTATCAAAATTCTCATTTCTTTATAATGTGAAGAATGAAGAGTGGAGGCCGAAGTCTTTCGTCCTCTACTCTTCACTTAATTTATTTCTGATTCAGAATTTCCAACTGCTGACGAACACTCTCCTCGTGGATATGCTCAAAGATCTGGGCAGCAAACTCTGGGCTCATTCCGCAGAGTGAAGCCTGGGCACCACGCTTCTCGAGAATCTCGTTGTAGCGGTTGGTCTGTACGATTGTCATATTGTGCTCCTTCTTGTAGGTACCGATTTCGCGGCATACACGCATACGCTTGGCAAGAAGATCCATCAGCTGGTTGTCGCACTCATCAATCTGACTGCGCAGCTGATGCAGACCCTCTGTAGAATAATGCTCATCACGAACTACGAGGAGGCTCAGGATGTAATCCAGGATATCTGGAGTAACCTGCTGCTTGGCATCGCTCCATGCATCATCAGGAGAGCAGTGGCTCTCTACGATCAGACCGTCGAAGCCCAGGTCCATAGCCTGCTGGCAGAGAGGGGCGATGAGGTCGCGGCGACCGCCGATGTGGCTAGGGGCGCAGATGATAGGCAACTGAGGAA
>UMLJ01015487.1_pt1 | contig 12360 bp, 13 predicted proteins | sample 1966521 | NCBI WGS metagenome assembly UMLJ01 (sample SAMEA4836199, study PRJEB28245) | human gut metagenome | biome: gut microbiome; material: fecal sample | place: Denmark | collected 2008
TGAAGTAATTGATTCAATCAGCACTTGTCCGGCAACGGATGAAAACATTGAATTTTATCGGTCTTGTGGTAATGAAATCAAGATAGTGAAGATAAACGGCAAGGACTTCATTGAAGGTGTCGGTATTCCAATAGGGAATTACTTTTCACAGTATGACGGCAATTTCTTCCTATCAGGTTTTGACCACTGGATAAAAGAAGTTAAGCGGGTAAAGCACTATTACCGTTATATGGATGATATTTGTATTTTTGCAAGAACCAAAGAAGAACTGCATCAGTTACTTGCAGAAATCAATGAATACTTCATACAGAATTTGAAATTAAGAATAAAAGGGAACTATCAGATATTCCCTTCATTCATCCGGGGTATTGATTTTGTTGGGTACAGGATATTTTTGAACAGTACCCTGTTGAGAAAATCCACCTGTCAGGAAATGAAGCGGAAGATGACCAACATTAGGAAGAAAGTTGAAAACGGTCAGGAAATGAACTATTCAGAATGGTGTTCAATCAATTCCTATAAGGGTTGGTTGAAACATTGTGACAGTTCCCATTTATCAGATAAATATATTGTGCCTATTCAGCAATACGCTGATGATTATTATACAAACCATATCAAGGCAAAGAAAAAGAAGAAAGGCGGTAAAAAACATGAAAGAGTACGGAAAAGTACGCAGTACAAAGCAGCCTGAACAGAAAGTCATTGATGACTATTCAGTTTGGGTTGCTGCAAACATCACCCCGGTCACAGAAGCCGGGACAGATGAACAGCCGGGGTTCACTGGTTATGAATATGACCTGACCCAATACACCAAGGATGAATACATCAAAATGATTGATGACAGGAACACATCCTTGGAAGATCAGATGACACAAGCACAGGAAGCCATGTGTGAAATCTATGAAATGATGGCATAAGGAAGGGGTGAGAATATGGCAAATATTTATGCAGCACTTATCATTAAGGGTAAGAAGTCAATCAATGATGTTCCTGACAAGATCAGGGATGAAGTCAAACAGGTGCTTATTGATGAAGGACACCCGGAACTGGCAGAAGGTGGTAACTGATGTTGTTTCAGTTCATCATAAAAATTTTATTTAGAAAGGATGTGGAATCTATGGCAGTGATCTATGCAACCCTTATCATTAAGGGCAAGAAAACCTTTGCTGATGTACCTGAGAAAATCAAGGACAAAGTGAAGGAAGTTCTGATTGACCTTGATTGCCCTGAATTAGCAGAGTAATCAACAAACAAGGAAATTATCACAGGAACAAAAACAACCGCTATATGACCCTTATATGAGGTCACAAGCGGTTGTTTTTATGTTCAGAAAGGACAGAGAAAATGAAACAGACTATTTGCAGTGTATTAGGTGTGATTGGTTCAGCAATCGCATCTTTTTTTGGTGGTTGGGATGCGGGACTTACAACCCTTCTGATCTTCATGGGTCTTGATTACATTTCAGGACTGATTGTTGCGGGGGTGTTCAAGAACAGTCCTAAGACAGACACAGGTTCACTTGAAAGCAAGGCGGGGTGGAAAGGTCTTTGCAGAAAGTGCATGACCCTGATTTTTGTACTGGTTGCATACCGCCTTGATCTTGTCATTGGCACAAATTACATCAGGGATGCAGTAATTATTGCGTTCATTGCCAATGAAACAATTTCCCTTGTGGAAAATGCGGGTCTTATGGGGTTACCACTCCCGGCAGTCATCACCAAGGCTATTGATATTTTACAGAAAAAGACAGAAAGTGAGGTAAAAAATGAGTAATTCAAGTTTAGTATGTTATACAAAGTTATCACCGAACCATTCAGGAAAGCGTACACACAGTATTGACCGTATCACACCGCATTGTGTAGTCGGTCAGTTATCGTGTGAAACAATTTGTGCTTGTTTCCCGGAAGGAAGGGGGGCAAGCTGTAATTATGGTATCGGTTCAGATGGTAGAATTTCCCTTTGTGTTGATGAAGGTAACCGTTCTTGGTGTTCTTCATCCAATGCAAACGATCAGCGGGCGGTTACTATCGAATGTGCATCTGATAAAACTGAACCGTATGCAATGACGGATGCAGTATATGAATCACTGGTGAACCTTTGCACAGACATCTGCAAGCGTAACGGAAAGAAAAAACTTCTTTGGTTTGCTGATAAGGATAAAACACTTGCTTACAATCCGGCATCTGATGAAATGGTCATCACTGTTCATAGATGGTTTGCAAACAAGTCTTGTCCGGGTGATTGGTTATATAATCGTTTGGGTGATCTTGCTGCAAGAGTAACTACAAACCTTGGTGGTAGTCAGTCATCTAACAATGATGTTTTATACCGTGTTCAGACCGGTGCATTTTCTGTTAAAGAAAACGCTGATCGTATGCTTGAAAAAGTAAAGGCAGCCGGATTTGACACATACATGATTCAGGTTGATGGAATGTATAAAATTCAGGTCGGGGCATATAGCAAGAAAGAAAATGCTGATGCAATGGCAAACAAGCTGAAAGCAGCCGGGTTTGATACTTTCATTACTACGCATGGGGGTCAGGCGGTGTCAACTACTTCAACACCTACAAGGGAAGTCACCATTGGTAGTGCCGTAAGGTTAAAGAAAGGTGCAAAGACTTATTCAGGTGGTTCACTTGCATCATTCGTGTATGAAAGAAATCATCAGGTAACACAGTTAAGTGGTGACCGTGCTGTCATTTCATACAAAGGTACAGTTGTTGCAGCGGTTCACAAAGATGATCTGATTCTTGTGTAACCGGGTGTTACTAATTTGTTACTAAATAGCGGGATTTTGTGAGATTTGCGGAGATATTCAAAACTGAACTTTTCAGCAAATACGGGCAAAAAGCGGGGTGTTATATCAATGAAATTTATGATATAATGAAAAAAGTTAACATAGAAAAAACGGGTTGGGTGACAACCACCCGAAAAGATTTTGAAAACAAGAAAGGCAGGACAAAGAATATGATAGCACTTGGATGTGACCATGGTGGATACGGATTAATGCAGGATGTGATCAAGCATCTGGAAGAAAGAGGACTGGAATACAAGAATTACGGATGCTACAGCGAGGAATCCGTTGATTATCCGGTATATGCAAAGAAAGTTGCACATGCAGTAGCAGACGGAGAATGTGAGCGAGGAATCCTGATCTGCGGAACAGGAATCGGAATCTCTATTACAGCAAATAAAGTACCGGGAATCCGTGCGGCACTTTGTGGCGATTGCTTCAGTGCACAGGCGACAAGAGAGCATAACGATGCCAATATCCTTGCAATGGGTGCCCGTGTAACCGGACCGGGACTGGCACTCAAGATTGTTGACACCTTCCTTGACACACCATTCTCAAATGACGAACGTCATATCAGAAGAATCAAGATGATTGAAGAGTAAGGAAAAATACTATAAACTGCATATGCCAGCAAATGTGAGTGCCGGTCTGAGCCGACAGGCGAGTTAGCACTGGAACATTTGCGGATAAGGGATATGTAATTTATAGAAGATTATAAGTAGTAAGAAAAACATCATCTATCAGGGTGGGATGTATATACTTTATGTAGCAGACCTTTTCACACGTCGGTACTTAGTGAACTGTGTAAGCAGTGAGCTTAGAACCGTTACGTGTGAAACAGAACGAAAGTGTTCTGCGAAATAAAGGTATATATATCCTGCCCTGATAGATGATGTTTTTTGCATTGGGATTTAATGTATGTAAAATAACAACAACCATATAATAAGACCGCAGTCAGAAGACATTATCGAGGATTTCGATATGAACTGCATATACCAGCAAATGTGAGTGCTTGTTTGAGCCGACAGGCGAGTTGATACTGGTAATGTGGTAGAATAAAAATACAAAAGACCGGATGAGGGCATCTATATTTTATGTAGCAGACATTTTTACACGTCGGTACTTAGTGAACTGCGTAAGCAGTGAGCTTAGAACCGCTACGTGTAAAACAGAGCGAGAGTGTTCTGCGAAATAAAGATATAGATGCCCTCATCCGGTCTTTGTATTTTTACCTTAAAATTGTGCAAAATGACGTGAAAAATGGTTAAACTAAATTTGACAGTTTGTATTGTTTGTCAAAAATGCCTTAAAAACCGGTAAAATTTCATGACCTTTTGATGAAAAATCTATAAAAGAAGATAAATATTGCTTGAAAAGAGCACACTAACATAATAAAATATTAGCAGAGCGGCATTTCATGCCGAGATTAATAATTACGGAGGGAGAAATTATGCTACAGGAAGCCATGAAGACATTAGAAGATGCAGAAGCAAAGGCAGCCGAGATCGTAAAAGAAGCCGGTAAAAAAGCAGAAGCAATTCAGGCGGAAGCAAAGGAAAAGGCAAATGCGATGATCGTAGATGCAAATGCAGGTTCTAAAACAGATCTGGCGGCTATCGCGGTCGACCAGAAGAAACTGGAAACTGATCTTGCAGAAAAAGCTATGAAAGAAGCATCCGACGAGATTGCTTCCTTAAAAAAACGTGCATCCGAGCGAGAGGGTGAAGCCGTAGAGCTTGTGATCAAGCAGCTATTGTAAATGCTTGAATATCAGGATGCAGAAGGGAGGTAATCATTATGGCGGTATTGGCTATAAAAAAGATTGACATATGCGCCATGAAGAAAGACAGAAAAGCCATATTGGAGAAACTCCAGTCCATGGGAGCTTTGGAGATCCGGGCCGGTGGGGATGAGACGGATGTATTTAAGAAGATCAACACAACCAGTCAGCGTTCCAAATATGAAAAACGAGTCCAGAATACCGACGAAGCTTTAGAGATCCTTGGCAGATATGCACCGGAAAAGACATCGATGCTGCAGACACTTGCAGGCAAAGCTGATGTAGACGATTCTGTATATAAAGATATTGTTGAGAATCGGCATGATTATAATATGATCGTGCAGAAGATCCGGGACAAGGATAAGAAGATTGGAAACTGCAAAGCAGAGATTGCCAAATGTCAGCTTGCGATCGATGGACTGAAACCGTGGATCAATATGGATGTTCCGATCAATACGACCGGAACCGAACATACAGATGTGATCATGGGAAGCTTAGGACCCGGTCTTACAGAGAATATGATAGAAGAACTGGTTGCAAAAAGGCAGCCGGAGTTATCAGCTCATGAGATCACGGTGATATCTTCTGATAAAGATCAGACATGTATATTTGTGGTATGTTTGAAAACAGAGACGGAAAGACTGGAAGAAGCCTTAAGGGCAGAAGGATTTACCCGGATGTCGTATTTTTCAAAACGGACGCCGGAGAATAAGATCAAGAAATACCGACTCACGATAGAGGGGTATGAGGATGAGATCGAGGATCTGAAAAAACAGATTGCCGGATTTGCAGAAAGCAGGCAGGCACTTAAGACCTTATCCGATTATTACAAGATCAGAGCTGAGAAATATCAGGTGCTTGGAACCCTGCTTCAGTCGAACAGTACATTTATCATAACCGGTTATGTGCTGGAACGGGATGAGGAAAAGGTAAAAGAAGAACTGAATCAGAATTTCGTGTTGATGGTGGAGACCGGCGAGATACCTGAGGATGAACCGGCACCGGTAAAGTTAAGTAATAAGATGCCATTTGCATCGGCAGAAGGAATCCTGGAATCCTATGGACTTCCTGCCAGAGGCGAGATGGATCCGACGACACCGATGAGTTTATTCTATGTATTCTTCTTCGGATTGATGTTATCGGATGCGGCATATGGACTTATTATATTCCTTGCATGTTTCATCCTGCTTCGGAAGTTCCCGAAGATGGGAGATGGCATGAAGAAGTCACTGACATTATTTGAATATTGCGGTATATCGACATTGATATGGGGTATCTTGTTTGGAGGATATTTTGGAGATGTGGTAGCAGTCGTATCACGAACCTTCTTCCATCATGAGATCACGATCGCACCGGTATGGTTTGCACCGCTTGACAACCCGATGAAGATGCTGATCTTCTCCCTGTTATTTGGATTGATCCATCTGTTCGGCGGTTTGGCGTTAAAAGGTTATATGTGTTTAAAGAAGAAAGATTTTGTAGGCTTCTTCTCAGATGTTATATCCTGGTATCTGCTCATCATCGGTCTGGTACTGATGCTGATGCCAACCAGTTTATTTGCATCGATCGCACAGGTAAGCTTCCATTTTTCAGATGGACTTAAGACCTTCAGCTATGTCATTACGATCTTAGGTGCAGCGATCATCGTTGTGATGTCCGGCAGAAGTCATAAGAATCCGGTGCTCCGACTGGCACTTGGTTTGTATGACATTTACAATATCACAGGCTGGCTGTCTGATCTGTTATCTTATTCCAGACTGCTTGCACTGGGACTTGCGACCGGTGTTATCGCACAGGTTATCAACCAGATGGGAAGTATGGTAGGAGATGGAATATTGGGCGCGATCGTATTCATTCTGGTATTCATCATCGGACATACATTTAACCTTGCGATCAATATGTTAGGTGCTTATGTTCATACATGCCGACTTCAGTATGTAGAATTCTTTGGTAAGTTTTATGAGGGTGGCGGAGAAGCGTTCCATCCATTTAAAGAAAATACAAAATATATAGATATAGGGAATGCAGGCATGAAAACCTGTAAACCGGAAATTAAGGAGGAATAATCAATATGACAATGGGTACAGTTTTAGCTTTAACAGGAGCTGCATTAGCAGTTATTTTGGCAGGTATGGGATCTGCTTACGGTGTAGGTATCGCAGGTCAGGCTGCATCAGGTGTAGTAAGTGAAGATCCAAGCAAATTCGCAAAGGTTCTTATCATCCAGCTTCTTCCCGGTACACAGGGTATCTATGGACTGCTGGTAGGATTCATCGCTTTATCAAAGATCGGTATTTTAAATGGTGCTCCTGCAGAGCTTTCAACAGCGACCGGATTACTGATCCTTGCAGCATGTCTTCCAATCGCATTAGTTGGTCTTGTATCCGCTATGCATCAGGGAAAAACCGCTGTATCAGCAGTTGGTATTGTAGCAAAGAAACCGGATCAGTTCGGTAAAGCAATGCTTTTCCCTGCAATGGTAGAGACATATGCGATCCTTGCTCTGCTCGTATCAATTCTTGCAATTAATGGTGTACCGGTATAAAACAGGCGCAGATTTGAAACATGATTGAACAAGTAGTACAGGAGGATTTGTATGACAGGATTAGAGAAGATCGTTGAACAGATTCTGGAAGAAGCAAACACTCAATCCGATATGATCCTTGAAGATGCACAGAAAAAGGCAGATCAGATTATAGAAGATGCAAAGGTGGAAGCAGATAAGATCAAGGCGGGTTCGGCTGAAAAGGTCAGCCATGTAAAATCGGACGGAAAGGCAAGGGCAAAATCCTCTGCCGACCTGAAGAAACGCCAGACAGTCTTAAAGGCAAAGCAGGAGATCATCAATGAAGTGATAGGTAAAGCCTATAACGGAATGATCGATATGGAAGTTGACAGATATTTCCATATGATGGAGCGTATGATCGGAAATGCAGTACAGCCGAAGAGTGGACAGATCAGCTTCTCAGCCAAAGATATGGAGCGGCTTCCGGCAGGATTTGCAAAACGGGTATCAGAGATAGCAAAAGCACATGGAGGAGATTTGACGCTCGCAGATAAAGCCAGTGATATAGACGGAGGATTTATCCTGATCTATGGCGGTATCGAGGAGAATTGTTCATTAGCTGCCATGTTCCATGCGCAGAAAGAAGAAATGGCAGACAAATTAAATTCCCTGTTATTCACATAAGGGAGGTAGAAAAATGGCAGACAAATATATATATGCTGTTGCCAGGATCCGGGCACTTGAGATGTCCCTGTTTTCACAGGCTGTGATCGAGCAGTTGATCGCCCAGAAAACATATGCGGACTGCCTTCAGTTCTTAGGTGAAAAAGGCTGGGGTGATACAGAAGCCGGAGTGCAGGATGCAGAGACCATTTTGAACAGGGAACTGGAAAAAACATGGACACTGGTCAAGGAGATGGTATCCGATCAGACAGTATTTGACGTATTGTTGATCCAGGATAGTTTCCATAATCTGAAGGCAGCGATCAAAACCGTTGTAGACGGAGAAGTTCAGGCAAATGTATTTTATGACAATGCATCTGTTTCGGGTGAAGCATTAGTCGAGATCATAAAAAATAAAGATTTCCAGTCATTACCGGAATCTATGCGGGAATGCGCATTAGAGGCATATGAGTGTCTGGTGCATACCGGAGATGGTCAGATGTGTGATGTTATCATCGACCGGGCAGCCATGCGAGCAATGCTTGCGGCAGCGGAGAAGAATGGAGATGCATTATTAAAAGAATATGCAGAGACAGTTGTGGCAGTTGCAAATATCAAGATCGCAGTCCGTTCTGTAAAGACAGAAAAAGGACTGGATTTTATGAGACGTGCGATGGAGGAATGTCAGACGCTCAATGTGGAACGGCTGATGCGGGCAGCACTTTCCGGCATGCCGGATGTGATCAAATATCTGGAAGAAACACCGTATTCCGGTGGAGCTGCGGCATTATCAGACAGTTCATCCGCATTTGAACGCTGGTGCGACAACCGGATCATAGAGGCGATCCGGCCACAGAAATATAATTCATTTACGATCGGACCACTTGTTGCTTATGTACTTGCAAGGCAGAATGAGATTAAGACAGTCAGGATCATCCTGACCGGAAAGTTAAATCATCTGCCGGATGATGCGATCAGGGAAAGGGTAAGGGAAATGTATGTATAGAATTGCAGTATTAGGTGAATATGACAGCATCTATGGCTTTGCGACTCTGGGACTTGAGACCTTCCCGGTATCCGATGCAGAACAGGGCAGTACACAGCTCAGAAGACTGGCAGAAAGTGGATATGCCGTTATCTATGTAACAGAGAGCATGGCAGAGCAGATCAAGAAAGAGATAGAGAGATATAAGACGCAGATGCTTCCGGCGATCATCCTGATCCCAGGAGTTTCCGGTAATACATCCGCGGGTATAAATGGAGTAAAGAAATCCGTAGAACAGGCAGTCGGTTCGGACATTCTGTTCAGTGGAAACTAGGAAGGAGCGTGACCAGAAAACGTGGCAACAGGTAAGATAAAAAAAGTTGCAGGACCTCTTGTTATCGCAGAGGGAATGCGTGACGCGAATATGTATGACGTTGTCAGAGTAAGTGAGAGCCGACTGATCGGCGAGATCATAGAGATGCATGGAGATCAGGCATCTGTTCAGGTTTACGAAGAGACATCAGGACTTGGACCGGGTGCACCGGTAGAGTCAACCGGAATGCCGCTGTCCGTAGAACTTGGACCGGGACTGATCAGCAGTATCTATGACGGTATCCAGAGACCTCTGGATGATATCATGAAAATCTGTGGAAATAATTTGCAGCGAGGCGTTGAAGTTCCATCATTAAAGAGAGACATCAAATGGCCATTTGTTCCATGCGTTAAGGCAGGGGACAAGGTAGAGGCCGGAGATGTGATCGGAATCGTACAGGAGACAGTTGTCGTAACTCAGAAGATCATGGTTCCATATGGTATAGAAGGAACTGTAAAAGAGATCAAGAGCGGAGATTTCACAGTAGAAGAAACTGTATGTGTGATCGAGACAGCAAAGGGTGATAAGGAACTGACTCTGATGCAGAAATGGCCGGTTCGTAAGGGTCGTCCTTATGCAGAGAAGATTCCACCGGTTATGCCGCTTATCACAGGACAGCGAGTTGTTGATGCCTTCTTCCCGATCGCAAAGGGTGGTGTAGCAGCAGTTCCCGGACCATTCGGTAGTGGAAAGACCGTTATCCAGCATCAGCTTGCAAAATGGGCAGAAGCTGATATCGTTGTATACATCGGATGTGGTGAACGTGGAAACGAGATGACAGATGTATTAAACGAGTTCCCTGAACTGAAGGATCCGAAGACAGGATACTCCCTAATGGAGAGAACCGTACTGATCGCAAATACATCGGATATGCCGGTTGCAGCCAGAGAGGCTTCTATTTACACCGGTATTACGATCGCAGAATATTTCCGTGATATGGGATATTCCGTTGCGCTGATGGCTGACTCTACTTCCAGATGGGCAGAAGCACTTCGAGAAATGTCAGGACGTTTACAGGAGATGCCCGGTGAGGAAGGTTATCCTGCATATCTAGGAAGCCGTCTGGCACAGTTCTATGAGCGTGCCGGTATGGTTAAGACACTTGGTTCGGAAGGAAGAACCGGAGCCTTATCCGTAATCGGAGCCGTATCACCTCCCGGTGGTGATATTTCAGAGCCGGTATCACAGGCAACCCTTCGTATCGTTAAGGTATTCTGGGGACTGGATTCCGCACTGGCTTATAAGAGACATTTCCCGGCGATCAACTGGCTGACTAGTTATTCGCTGTATGTAGATAACATGGGAAAATGGTTTGAGGAAAATGTCAATGAGCACTGGATGGAAGATCGTCAGAAGCTTATGACATTATTACAGGAAGAAGCAGAGCTTGACGAGATCGTTAAGATGGTTGGTATGGATGCCTTATCTGCAGGCGACCGTCTGAAGATGGAAGCAGCCAGATCTATCCGTGAGGACTTCCTGCATCAGAACTCATTCCATGAGATCGACACCTACACACCACTGGATAAGCAGTTCCGCATGATGGAACTTGTGCTGGCATTCTATGAGGAATCATCAGAGGCCTTGAAGAGTGGTGCAACTATAAAGAATATTCTGAACATGGAGGTTCGTGAGAAGATCGGACGTTTCAAATATACACATCCGGAAGATGTGGAAGCAGAATATGACAAGATCATAAAGGCACTTCATCAGGAACTGGAAGCAGCCATAGCAAAGGAGGACTAAGCGCATGCCAAAAGAATATAGAACCATACAGGAAGTTGCAGGACCTCTGATGCTGGTACATGGTGTAGAAAATGTCACCTATGATGAACTTGGTGAGATCGAGCTTGCAAGCGGCGAAGTCAGACGATGCAAGGTTCTTGAGATCAATGGTGAAGATGCACTGGTACAGTTATTTGAGAATTCAACAGGTATTAACCTTTCAAACAGTAAAGTAAGATTCCTTGGACGAAGCATGGAACTTGGCGTATCAGAAGATATGCTTGGCCGTGTATTTGACGGACTGGGAAGACCGATCGATAAAGGACCGGATATCCTTCCGGAGGAGAGAAGAGATATCAATGGTCTGCCAATGAATCCGGCAGCCAGAAATTACCCATCGGAATTTATCCAGACAGGTATCTCTGCTATTGATGGATTAAATACACTGGTAAGAGGACAGAAGCTACCGATCTTCTCAGCATCAGGACTTCCACATTCGAAGCTAGCAGCCCAGATCGCAAGACAGGCTAAGGTACGTGGAACAGATGAACCATTCGCCGTAGTATTTGCAGCTATGGGTATCACCTTCGAAGAAGCGAACTTCTTCACGGAGAGCTTCAAGGAGACAGGCGCGATCGACAGAACTGTACTGTTCATCAACCTTGCAAATGACCCTGCGGTTGAGCGTATCGCTACACCTCGTATGGCACTGACCGCTGCGGAATATCTTGCATTTGAAAAGAACATGCATGTACTGGTTATCCTGACGGATATCACAAACTATGCAGATGCGTTACGAGAAGTATCTGCAGCCCGAAAAGAGGTTCCGGGTCGTCGTGGATATCCCGGATACATGTATACAGACCTTGCAACCTTATATGAAAGAGCAGGAAGACAGCGTGGCAAGAACGGTAGTATCACAATGATCCCGATCCTTACCATGCCTGAGGATGATAAGACACATCCAATCCCTGACTTAACAGGATATATCACAGAGGGACAGATTATTTTAAGCCGTGAGCTTTACAGAAAGGGCATAACACCACCGATCGATGTACTTCCATCCCTGTCACGTCTGAAGGATAAGGGTACCGGTGAGGGAAAGACAAGAGGAGATCATTCCAGCACCATGAACCAGTTATTTGCTGCATATTCCCGTGGTAAGGATGCGAAGGAGCTTATGACGATCCTTGGTGAATCTGCATTGTCGGATATCGATATTTTATATGCAAAGTTTGCAGAAGCATTTGAAAAGGAATATGTATCTCAGGGGTATGAGACAGACAGAAGTATCGAAGAGACATTAAACATCGGCTGGAAGCTGTTATCGATCCTGCCTCGTGCAGAACTGAAACGTATCGATGATAAGTGGTTAGATATGTATTATGGAAAGTAACGAGAAGCGCGTGAGTAGACTTGCAAATGGGATGCTTGAGCTTGCTCATAGCAGACGATTTGCAAGGATACGAGCATGGTTCGACAGAACCCACCGAGCCGACAGGCGAGGTGGAGCGCTTCGAGTTAATAAACGGAA
>UMLJ01002892.1_pt1 | contig 12313 bp, 16 predicted proteins | sample 1966521 | NCBI WGS metagenome assembly UMLJ01 (sample SAMEA4836199, study PRJEB28245) | human gut metagenome | biome: gut microbiome; material: fecal sample | place: Denmark | collected 2008
CCGGGATGATAAACGGGCTGATTGAATGTGATACCCCGCACATCATCAAGGGCCGTATTGTGAAAGTCAAAAACACCGAACGCGAGGAACAGTTTGACTATCGCGGAAACCATACCGGCGCAGAGGTGCATGAAGTTATCAGCAACAAGATGATCTTCAATGTCCTGACGCCGAACGGTTTCTTGGCACTGAGCTAGGAGGAATTATGTTAACTACAAATCTTGCAATCGTTGCACCCGTCACAGAAGCCGATGACCGGACGGCACGTGAAACCGTCTGGCAGCAGGTCACGGAGCGGATCGTCCCGCAGATGGGAAAGCTCTGTACCCGGTTTGAGCCGTCCGGCGGCGCATGGGGACAGAAAGTGTCCAGTCCATACAGCGTCATTCTGGGCAGAAACGAACCGGCGCTGTTCCTGTATTTCTACGCATCCGCAAAGCATCAGCTGGATGAGCGCGCAAGGGCACATCTGGACGGCTTCATGGAGCATCTGGAGATCGGGAACGAGCAGACCGTCGGAGATACCAAGATGTGTACGGCCTATCTCAAGGGAGATACCGCCGAAGCGCGTTCCCACATGGAGTGGCACATCGCCAGCATGTTTGGAGAGCTGATGCCAGACTGCGGGATCTATTTTCTGCGTGAAGGTCGGTCGTATCTGAATGAAGCGGAGCATAAGAAAATTCTCTGCAATATGAAGGACTATGCCATCTGCGTGGTGAAGCTTGTATGGGAGAAGCCGCATGAAGATTGATCTTTCCAAGCTCTTAAAGGGGCTGGAGTCTCTGCCGCATACGCCGGCACCGGAACCTGAAAATGTTCCGCCGTATGTGCTGACACATATTCTGGAACCGCTGAAAACGAACCATGCCGTCAGCTTTATGGAGCTTGATTTCGAGTCTTTTACCGAAGAAGATCTTGAAAATCTGTACCGCGCATTGGCTGAGACAGAGGACAAGGAGCAGCGCTTAAATCACCTATGCAGCACGTTTTGTAATTCTGAACCGAAAGCCGCTGCGCAGCGGACGTTTTGTTAAGGAGGCGCAGTTATGGACTATGAATCTATATGCGGTTCACTTCAAACAGTCAGAGCGGCTCGTATGTTCTACGAATACGGAAAGCTGAACAGGCTGCTGGAGCGTGGTATCACGGCATCGAGCGATGACCTGTATGAGGTCTATTATGAGCTTCTGATCGCCGCCACGGATTATATGGATCAAAAATACAACGAGTCCTATGAATACGACCACTGGTATTTCAGCTTTCGCAGCATGATGCAGTATTACCGGCTGATTCGGGAATACGGGAGCCTTCACAGCATGAAGCTCTCGGAAAACCCGTACGTTAAAAAAGCCGAAGAAATGCTTTCTGCCGCGCTTTATCCCTGCTGTCTGAACGGCGGTATGGGCTGGAGCTATCAGAAAAAGATCAGCTCAGAGTGGTCGAGCGGTCTCATTGTAGAAACAGACGGTTCTTTTCACTATGAAATTGACCTGCTGGAAGCGCTGCTTTCCATTGACGCATGGTACACGGAAGAAGTGCAGAAGCTGGAAAACCTGCTTAGAAAGGAACGTGCGCTTGCGAAGCGCTGCGTTCCGGAATTGGAGGCGGCATGAACAAAGACGAACTGCGGATTCGGATCATTCCGGAGGACGGAGAAATTCTCATCGAGACGTACACAGATGGCATTGTAAAATGCAAAGCGGTGCAGGAAGATGCGCTTCTGGACTGCATTAAAAACAGTACCAGATGGAATTATGTCAACAGCGGACTGCTGCCGTCAGACTGTATCCATGTCAAAATCCATCCGAACGGGAACAAGGAATATTGTCTCTGGTACCCGCGCTTATACGCAGACATCAGCTACCATGAGACGGCATATCCGAACTTTCCGCTGCCAAGACTGGTCTTTGCGTTCCACGCTGACACAGAGGGCAAGATCAGCGGATGCAGGATGGGCGTTATTGCGGACGAAAAGCCAACGCTGGACACTGTGATGTACCGTTACCCGTTTTCCAACGTCAGCGGTGCACGGGGAGACATCTGCATTGGTGCAAACGCACTCCCAAAGTACAAGACGCCGCACGCACTTGCCAGCTTGCCAACATTCCTGCTGTCCATCCCAAATGGAGATCACAGCTTCAATGCACTGAACAACAAGCTGGGGATGCAATACCGCGATCTTTTGGAGCATCTCAAGGACAAAGACCCGTCGTATTACTATTCCGATGTGCTGATCCCCAACGGAAAGACCTTGAAAGACTTTATTGGAGGGTAACGTATGGCAAAAGACGCAAAAACCATCCGGGAAGAATGGTCGGGGGTCGTAAGAAAGTAATATCGTATTTTTGCAGGAACGGCATGGCTTCGGTCATGCCGTTTCCTCCTTCATCAGTTCATTCAGCGGGATAAAGCCCACAAGGTCATAGGAAATGCGGATGTTCTGCCGCCGTTTGCCGCTGCTCTTGTCGGGAGCTTCAATATAAACTCCCTTAACAAGTTCCCGCAGAGCATACGGGGTAAGCTCGTCCAAATCCTTGTATTTGTGTACCCTCTGGATAAACTGCTCCAAATTTTCAATCTGTCGTTCCTGTACTTCAATATCCTGCTGCAGGGTCTGGATTTCCACTTTAAGCTGCTCCTGCTCGGTTTCGTAGCTTCTGCTCATCATGGAAAATCGTTTATCGTTGATGCGTCCCGCCACATTGTCCTCATAGATGCGGATAAACAGGCGGTCGAGCTCTCCCATGCGCCGCTGCGCCTGTTCCAGACGCTTGACGCTTGCACAGATTTTTTCCTCGCTGGACAGCAGAAGCTTGTGTTCCATAACTGCCCGGAAGTGATTCTCATACCGTGTCACATAGAAGATGACCGCTTTCATGTGCATCCAGACCAAATCTTCCAGAACAACAGCCCGGATAAAGTGCGCTGAACAACTTCCCGTGTTGCTTCGGTAGTTGGCGCATACAAAGTGATCCTGCCGCTTCTCAAAGTAGTTGGTGGTGCAGTACCGCATTTTCGCTCCGCAGTCGGCACAGTAAACCATGCCGGAGAACAGACTGCTCTTGCCTGTTTTCGTTCTGCGGTGACGCTGCTGCCGGATCTCCTGCACCTTGTCAAAGACTTCCTGCTCGATGATCGCCGGATGGGTATTGTAGAAAACCGCCTGTTTGTCGAGGGGCGTTTCCCTCTGCTTCTTGTCCCAGATGGAATTGGTGTAGGTCTTGAAGTTGACCGTACAGCCTGTGTACTCCCGCCGTTCCAGAATGTGAACAACGGTGTTGGTGTTCCAATGGTAGGGAACATCGGTTTCGGGGCTTGGAGTTTTGATGCCCGCCCTACGCTTGTAAGCGGTGGGGTTAAGCACCTTTTCCTCCTGCAAGAGCTTTGCGATCTGCATCGGTCCCCGTCCCTCCATGCACAGCTTGAAGATACGCCTCACTACCATTGCCGCCGCTTCATCCACGATCCACTTGGTTTTGTCTGCCGGATCTTTGAGATACCCAAACGGAACATTGGTTGTCAGCGGTACACCACGCTCACCCTTTGCTTTCTGCACAGCCCGGATTTTGCGGCTTGTATCTTTTGCGAAAAATTCGTTAAACCAGTTTTTGATACCGGCAATATCGCTGTCTGTGCTGTTGGGGTCGATGGTGTCAAAATGGTCGTTGATGGCAATATACCGCACATTGTACTTTGGAAAAGTAAAGTTAATATAAAGCCCGGTCAGCGAGGAATTTCGTCCCAGTCTGGATAGGTCTTTGGTAATACAGACTGCCACTCGTCCCGCTTCGATTTCCGCAAGCATGGCTTGGAAGCCGGGGCGGTCATAATTCGTGCCGCTGTACCCATCGTCCACGAAAAAGGTCGGATTCGGAAAGCGATTTTCTTTAGCGTACTGGAGCAGGATCATTTTTTGATTCTGGATGGAATTTGACACATCTTCTTTGCCGCCTTTTTTATCCTCTTTCATATCTTCCACGGATAGACGGCAGTAGAGTGCGGTGATTTTATCAGTTGCCCGTAACATTTCTGTTTCCTCCTTCAAAGGGGCAACTGCCAGTACAGGATTGGTTGCTTCTATTGTACCAAGATTCTGTGAATTTGTCATTCGCTATCCTCCAACTTTTCTGTAAACTTTTCAGCCATAATACGCTCCATTTTCTTATCCAGCGTTTCCGTTCCGTCATAAGTGCCTGTGACAGAGTAGATCGTGCCGCCGATCTCTTTCTGCAAGGTGAACTCCGGCAGCCAGAAAGCGGATGGATTTTTCACACGGATGTGTCCATCCTCGTCAAACCAGAAATTGTGTCTGGGATGGTCAGGCGGCAGCGGTGTGGGTTTAAGATAGGGGTCGGGGTTGGAGAAGTAATATCCCTCCGGCTCGTCATGCTCCTGCGGCTCCCATGCCTCGATTTCTGCCAAAAGCTCCGGGTCGATTTCATGTTCAAATGGTTTCTTCTTGCTCATAAGTGCCTCCTAAAAATGTGTAAAGATTAGTGTTCGATTTCTTGTTTTTTCTGCCGTGTAACAGCGTTCTGTCGCTCCTGCTCATGGATGACCTGCTCCACCTTGTATTTGATCTGCCAGAGCTTTTTCACCTCCGCATAGATGGGAGAAAGCTCCGCTTGCCCGGTCTTGTACTCCTGTTCCAGACGGTCACGCTCTTTGCGCCATGCGGTGATAGGCAGCTTGCCATCCTTGAAATGCGGTTTTAACTTGCGCTCTGCCATGTGATACAGGCGGAGTGCGTTTTCATTTTCGGACATAAACTGCTCCCGCTTGCCTTTCCATTTGATGGTCGCCAATTTGTCGGCAATGGGCTTACCCTCAGTGTAAAACTGCACCATACGGAGAAGTTCGTCCAACTCTTTCATGCGGTTGGATTTGCCACGCATGGAGTTTTTCAAAGTGTCGATGCGGTCACTCAGCATAGACACACGCTCCTGCAATTCCTCCGGCGTTGTGAGTTTATTCTGCATAAGATAATTGCAAATCTCGTTGAACTCTTTGAGATTGCCGATCTTTGCTTTCTGACTCCAAGCCCCGGCGTTACGATTGGTGTAATACTCGCTGAGAAGCTGCGCCAGATTTGGAACTTGCGGCTTGCTCAATTCCTCATGCGCTTCTTTCAGCCAATCAAGCAGCGCAGAGATTTTCTTTTTCAGATTGCGGATCAGATCGTTGGTCGCCTTGATCCAGCGGTTGAGATCACCCTTGTTGGTGCGGATGCCCTTTGCTTCCATAGCTCGGACGGTCACACCCTCATGGACAGTAGGGAGCTGGTCGATGCCCTGTCGCTCATAGCTGCGGTGGTCAATCCGGCAGTCCAATTCCTTTTCCGCAAACTTCTGATTGCACAGTTCAGCCCATGCTTGCCGCCAATGTTCCAAGGTGTCGGGACTGCCCCAGTCGGTAGTCGGCACAGCGTTGAATACATAGTTTCCTGCTTCATCACGGATACGCTCGCCATGTTCGTCCAGCAGATATTCCCGCCGCTGTTTGTTGCCCCATCTACCATGTTCATCCAGAGGACGGATAGGACACATGACATGGAAATGAGGATTGGAAATGCCGCCGTCATCCTTGTCGGGAGAGTGAACGGCGAAGTCCACCACCATGCCCCTGCTCACAAACTGCTCCAATAAAAATTGCCTTGCAAGCTCGATGTTCTCCTGCACGGAAAACTCGTTCTGCAAAGCAATGTCAAAGCTGTATGCAAGCTGCGCTTTCTTTCCCCGTTCCGCGTTCTCCACTTCATTCCATAGGGTTTCCCGATCAGAGAAAGAGGGAGGGGCATAGGGCGGCAGCAGGATTTCCGAACAAATCACGCCGCCCTTTTTGGTGTAGTCGCTGTCCTCACCGTAGTATTCGCTGTGCAGCTTTTCGCCGGAGCGATAGGCGGCAGACGCAATAGCGGATTGTCCTGCGCTGCGCTTGATTTGTGTCACATGAAAATGATATAGTGCGATACTCAACACCCCTCTTTCTGTTCAGCTTGGTTGTGTTCATTGACCGCCTCCATGAGCAAGCCCTTAATCTCCAAGACGGCAAGGGCTTTTTCAGCAAAGGCGTAAAACTCGGTTTCGGTCAAAACCTTTGTCAGCGGTGCGATGCTTTCAATGGCTGCGCCACGAGTGATAAGGTGGTGCGCCCGCTTGCGCCGATCACCTTTTTCGTAGTAGGTGATGCGGTTTTCAAGCTGTTGTTTTTTGTGTTGGAGCTGCGAGATCTTGCGTTCATTTTCCGCTTTCTCGGCTTCCAGTTGTGGGATAGTCTTCTGCTTTTTCACCATGTATGACCTCCTTGATTTTGATGTAGGAATATAAAAAGACCGCCTACCGAAAATCGGTAAACGGTCATGGGTACATATTCAAAACTTTGTGAGTGGCGCTGTTTGCATCAGCAAATTGTGCCACTCACAAAGTGTGCAGGGATAGACGCGCAAGCGTCGCAAGGGGTGCAGCCCCTTGTTCGGAACGAAGTGACGCAAAACAGCCCGGGCGATTGAAGTCCGGGCTGTCTGCCTCGCAGAGCGCACATACAGGGCTTCTCCCTGTATAGAAGTGCGCCCTTTGTTCCAAAGGGATTTCATTTATGCGACCAACCACTTATCAACATAAGCAGAAATTCTATTGCTCCAATCAATTTCATCAGTAGAATTATCTATTTCGTCAATGGCCGTCTGCAAAAACTTCTGAACATCTTGTGGTTGAGGTATGCCTTCGCTTGTATAGGAGTTTTCAATCAACCGCATAAACGAATCAAGTTCCAATGGGATAATCTTGGGCTTGCCTCCATAAGCAGCGATATTTCTGATCTGATTTAAGCCGAAGAAGTGTGCCCATGTTGCTCTGTTAATTGACGGAGCTATAAACAGGCAATAAGTGGTTTTTCCTGTCGCCTTTTGCAACTGAGCATAATGCCGTGTGACTGGCTCTCCCTCAGATTCATATTGCCGCTGTCCTCGCTGCAAGGTAACTTCAACCGAAAGAGCAAAGGTATCATAATCACATTCAATGTCCGGCATATTGCCTTGGGCTGTTGATGTGGGTCGCCCCGCGTCGTCAATCCTGAAATTGCCTTTAATAGTTCCGCCGTCCAGCATAGTCATGGCTCGCCATGTATTCCATTCGAGGAACAGGGGAGCATCGTATACCTCATCTGATAAAATCTCGTTGTATGTATCAATGACTTCTTGATACAGCGCATAAGACTTTAGTTCCTCGGTCTGCTTTTGAATAATTGCAGCCCGTTTTGCTTGAACAGCACTATCACGCAAATCTTTCAGCTCTTCGATTGTCTTTTCAGAAAGCTCTCGTTTAGTATACGAAAAATGACGCATCAGTGTATCCTCTAAATTGCTGCGGTCATCTGTATACAGACGAGGCTGTGCGGGGTCAAACAAATAATTCTTAAATGCAGTTACATCATCAATGTAGGTAGGCTCTCTCGGGACAGTTTCCAAAATAAAATCAATCTCTGGAATTTTATCTGGAGCGATCTGTATCGACCTACCATCAGAAACAAACATTTCGGTGAAACGGAAATAGCGGAAACACGCATCAGCATAGTCCCTCATGTTGCGCTTTTCTTTGCTGATAAATGACCGCACATCGCTCGTCTTTGATTCTCTGGTTGCTATGTTGCCGGATTCAATTTCGGTAGAATAAATTTTGGATATTTCCCGATTTATAACATCGTCAACAAATCGCTTATACTGCCCCTTATGTTTTTCCTTTTCTTCTCGGAAAGAAATGATTTGATTTTTTACCGCTTCATAGTTGCGATAGTCCGTCAGTTGCAACGCAAAGATTCTAAATTCATCCGGTGTCAGGTGGTCTAAATCACGGATTAAACGAATGATTTCCAAGTAGGGACGCCCCCAAAATGTCCCTTTGATTTTACTTCCCTCTTTGTGATAGGGAGAGGGTAACTGGAATTTTAAGAGCTGCCGCAAAAAGATTTCATGCGGTCTGTTGCCATGTATAAAAGATTCGCCTGCTTCTGTCAACTGAATTGTTGGAGAAAGATCAACAAACCCCAATCCCTGCGGCGAGCGAGTAATACGATCTCGTGCACTAAATGCAGAATACTTCTTAGAGGTATCTCCCTCAAATGTGGTTGCAGCAGCGAGCGTGCGGGCAAATTCTTCCTGTACTTGCTCATTGCCACTCCATGTTTGCCCAGAAAAGTTATCCACCAACAAAGCGATTTCTGGGATTAACTTTTTGGGTGATCTGGGCGAAGTAGTAAAAAATAATGTACGACTACTTTTAATTACTCCCATTTTGCACTCCTAATAGTTTTTTACAACGATGTGCATTTTATCATTATTGAAACGATTTCTGATATTTACTGCATAGTTTTTGTAATACTCATCGAAGATGTATTCTCCGTAGAGTTCTTCTGTGAGAGGAGTTTTACCAATTACCATTAAGGCGCGGCAGGGGAGATTACGGAAATCGGCAGCCAACCTACGGTGTTCTGCTTCGTCAAAACCATTCATCATGTCAATATTTCCGTAATCATTAAACACACAATCATATGGCGGGTCTAAGAATATAAAATCATCTTCCTGCGCCATTTCAAATATCTGGCTGTAATCCAGACTATATAATTCAGCGCCTTGCAATAAATCACTATGCTGCTGTGTGACCAGTCGAGTGTTCAGATTGGGATAACGACCAAACGGAACATTATATTCGCCGCTGTTGTTATACCTAATCATGCCCGAGTAAGCGGTCTTGTTTATAAAGAAATACAACACGCCATCAAGATAACTACCATCGGGGTGGTTGAAAAGTTCTCTGATGCGATAATATAGCGCCTCATTATCATTTGGGACACGCTCGTCTGGTGTTTGGGCTTTAAGTCTTTTGTACCTTGCTTGATTTTCCTCATATAACTGTTGCAAAGTATCAAGCTGCGCCCTCATCTCAGGATAATTGTCACGCAACTGACGATAGAATATCATTAAACGAGTGTTGACATCATTTATAATTGCATTTTCGGGCTCAAGATAAAAATATACTGCACCGCCACCAAAAAAAGGCTCAATGTAGCGATTGAAGTCATCAGGTATATATTGTAAGAAGCGTGGAATTTCCCGAGATTTTCCACCACGATATTTCAATACGGGATTCATCGTTGCACCTCTCCTCTCATTCCATATTCTCTTTCGAGTAGGGCAAACTAACCCATAATCATTATAGCAGTTTGAATGACTTCAATCAACATCAAATTGTAAATATTCATTGTGTAGAGAGCTTTTTCAGGTAAACACGCCGACAGCTTTTCAACCTTTGATTCCGTTCTTCTTCGCCCATTCACTTGCCCCCTGTTTTCGTTCCTCACTGTACGGCGCAGTCAGCCGGAAGCTCAGTCTGCCTTTTTCAATTTCAAAGGTCAGCCCGCCTTGTTCGTCATCTTCGATCTGGCGGCAGCACTCCGGGTATTTCAACGCAAAAGCTGACAGCCGTTTTTTCAGATTGGTGTTGTGGGTCTGTATCTCGATCATGTTGCCATACTCGTCAAAATAGATAGCGGTTGTCTTTTGCTTTTTGGTGAGCCCTGTTCTCATAAAACCTCCTGTTATTCACAAATTTTTCTCGGCTCTTGAATTGGAAAAATGAAGCGATTTTTCGGTAGAAACGCTCCAAACGATGCGGAATATGTTCCGGCTCTTGCTATCGGTTGATTTGCCCCTTTTCTGGCTCTTGACCGTGTTTTCACGCTTTCCTGTTTGTGCGGCTTTTCAGCCATTCCACCAGCTCATTTTTCATCACCAATTTGCGCCCACCGATCCGCAATGTCGGGAAATCCGGGCTATTCAAAAGGTTGTATGCTCCCGCCCTGGAAATCTGCAAAGCCTCCGCAAGGTGCTTTGCATCCATCACATCGGGCATGGTTTCAAATGGTTCTCTGCTCATAAAATCCTCCTTTCTTGCATGAAAAAGCAGCAGTCACCACTTGGGTAACTGCTGCCGTTTCTTCGTCTGTTTACTTGTCCAAATACTTCTGATATTCCGCTGTCACATAATCCTCATAAGCATCTGCGATCTTGGCAATACGCTTATGGACTGCGCTGGCGGTCTTGTAGCCAACTTTGTCTGCGATCTCCTGCTCGGTGTAGCCCTCCATACGCAGCTTCAATATCTCCCGGTCTTTCTCAATGATGGTACTTTCCGCAAAGGAAGCAATCTGCATTTCGGAAATGACAGAGTTCTCAAAATCGCTGCGGGGGTCTGCCACATCGAAAATGTCCCCGTCCTCGCTCTCCATCATTTCATCCAGAGAGATTGGCTTGCCGGAACGGTTGTGATGCCACTTCCGCGTGAAATCGGTCTTGACGGTGCTGCTTGTGGTTTCGTAGTCCTCTACGGTGCGGTTTTCCCATATTGCATCAATCACAGGTTGCCATTCCTGTTCCGCAACCACCATATCGGTGACATTGCCGATCAGATTGCTGAACTGCTGATAGGTCAGCCACGGCACTTCCACACCCTGCGGGATGTTGTAAAGGTTTTGGAAGCCGAGTCCGTTTTGTTCAAACTTCATTCGGATGTACGGGATAATGCTGTACGACAAACGCCACAAGGGGAAATATCCTGCGTACTGCGTCCATGTGCCGGGAATGTCACGATAATTGCCCTTGCGGTCTTTCACTTGGAAAAACTGCCATGCGCTCCATGCGTAGCAGTCCCACACAAGCAGCTTGAACATATCATCACATACGATGTGGTTATACTTGTCCGTCTGCAAAACCTCATAGGGGCAGCGGGGCAGATCGCAGGCGGGTTTCCACTTTTCTGCAAGCTCCCTCGGCAAGCTGTAAAACAGGGTCAGCCATGATTTGTCGCTGTCCTGCGGTATCTCGATGATCTCACCGGGCAGCACCACAATGAATCCTTTCGGGCTTTTCCGCTTCTCCATAGGCGTCACCTCCAATCGTTTTCAAATAGCCCTCTACTATATATGGCATGAGAAAGGCTGAATTGTTCCAATGTTTCCAAAATTTTTTGAAAAAATCTCAGAATGAAAAGAATGGAAAAGATGTGAGTTAATTATACACGAAAAATGTGAATAAATCTATTGCTTCCACACATGGGTAAAAAATAACGGGTACTCGGCTTTCACCGAATACCCGTTATCTCGTTTACCAACCCCGTCTGACAGATGCCATAATCGTAATTTTGGGAATTACTTTCTTATGAGCACCCGTGTAACTGGCGCGGCCATTTGCGCCGGAGGACTTGGAATGGCGGATTCAGGTGACGTCGAAAGACAAGACCAGCGGCCTTGCCATTCCGTATGTCACAAACCGCGCCATTCAGGACCGCTTGGATGAAGTCGTGGGGCCGGAGAACTGGTACAACGACTACAAGCCGTGGCACGGCAACGGAAAGAAGGACGCGCAGATCTGCGGCATTTCCATCTACTTTGAGGGCAAAGGCTTTATTACAAAGTGGGACGGCGCGGAGGATTCCGACATTGAGCCCATTAAGGGCGGTTTGTCCGACTCGATGAAGCGCGCCGCCGTGCAATGGGGCATTGGGCGTGTCCTCTATAAGATGACGAAGCCGCTCTGGGTCAAGATCGAGCAGAAGGGCAACTCCTATGTGATCTGTGACACCGAGCGGCCGAAGCTGAATGCCGCGTATCTGGAACTGCTGGATAAGCTGCATCAGCTTCCCACATCTCCGGGCGCAGCACAGGCACAGCTCAGCTATAAGCGCGACGGACAGGCCGGACAGCAGGCGCAGAATACAGTGCCGACGGCCATGCCGCAGACGCAGCAGCAAGCACCGCAGCAATCATCGCGGCCAACACAGCAGTCTCAGCAGGCACTTCCGTTTACGACGCGGCAGGCCTGCCAGTACGTTGTGCTGTCGGTGAGCAATCAGCAGGATATGTCCGGTCAGCCGTTGGTCTGCGCCGTGCTGCAAAACGCAGAAGGCAAGCAGGCGAAGGTCTATGCGCAGGGCAGTCATCCGATGCTCATGCCCGGCGCGCAGCTCTATGACGCGCAGATCACAATGCGCAAACAGGGAAACGTCGCATTTTATACGCTGGACGGCTATCAGGTCGTGCAGCAGGCAGCGTAAGGAGGCAGAATGGAAAAAATCAAAGGCTTTCAGATCAGCAGCATGACCGTCTCCGGCTTCAAATGCTATGAAGCGCCTATGGAGATCACGTTCGGCAATCCTACCATCGTCACCGGCGGCAACGGCCGCGGCAAATCCAGTCTGGCGGACGCCATTGCGTTTGCCGTCACAGGACTTCCCTTTTTCGGGGAGCGCGGCATTGACCG
>UMLJ01059577.1_pt1 | contig 12217 bp, 10 predicted proteins | sample 1966521 | NCBI WGS metagenome assembly UMLJ01 (sample SAMEA4836199, study PRJEB28245) | human gut metagenome | biome: gut microbiome; material: fecal sample | place: Denmark | collected 2008
AGCTGTGAAGAAATGAGGATTCATTTCTTCACAGCTCCTTTTTCATTATCTCAGATTGAATGTGACCGGTACCTGTGAATTACAGGTGATCGCCACGCCATTCTGTTTAGCAGGGACGAACTGCCAGCCGTAGACGGCATTGACAGCGGCGCTGTCAAGGGTGCCATTCCCGGAAGAGGAAACGACCCATGCGCTCGAGACGCTGCCATCGCTCGAAATGGTGAGACCTACGACCGTCGTACCGGAAATATTCGCTTTGCGGCAGGATTCCGGATAGGCAGGCGCCGGATTGCTCAAAAGCTGCGGCCCCATGGTGACGCCATCTCCCGGACCGGCGCCGTCTCCATTTCCGCTGCCATAGCCAGATCCGTTTCCACCACCGGAGCCGGAACCAGAGCCTGGCCCTTCCCCACTGCCATCGCCGGGGCCATTCCCTGTACCGTTCCCACCACCGGTGCCGGAAGAGGTGCTCCCCTCTGACGTGCTGTTCCTAGAATGGGTGTCTGCGGCAGAGGAGGTATCCTCTGATGGCGTCGGAGCGACTTCATGGACATCGTTTTCTGCTTCGGGATCCGGTTCGGTCTTGACGGGAGGCGGAGCTGTCGGTGTGGCTTTTGCTTCTTTGATCTCGGGGAGTTTTTCTTCCTGCGGTGTTTCTTCCCCGTTTCCACCGCCGCCACCGCCACCGCCGCTCATCGTGACGAGGTCGACTTCGATGGGTCCTTTATTCACAGGCGATGCCGGAAGGAGCAGCATGAAGCCCGTGATGAGCCCCAAGGCGACGACGTGACAGGCAAGCGAGGTACCCAGAGCGGAGGACCATCGGTACTTGAAAGTACGCATCACACCACCCCTTTAGTCTGACTGCCCTTTGGAGGCAGTGGCAATGCCGATCTTGGATATCCCGACGGATTTCAGCTGATCCAGAACAAAAACGAAGTCACCATGCTCCGATTTTTCATCCGCGCGCAGGACGATGGAAATGTCAGGATTTCTGTTCTTTTCGATTTCCATGCGCTTCTTGAAGGCATCCTTCGGGATCTTTTCCTGCTCGACATAGATGGTGCCGTCGGATGTCACGCTGATCGGAAGCGTCTTCTGCAGGTCGATCTGCGCGCTGGCGGTCTGCGGCAGGTTCAGATTGATGGACTTCTGCACCACCATCGTCAGCATGGACATCATGAAGAAGACCAGAAGGAAGAAGATGATATCGATCATCGGGATGATCATGATCTTCGGCTTCTTCTCTACATTCATTGATTCAAGTTTCATTTCTGATCCGCCTCTACGATAGCCAAATACAGGGAGCCCAGTTTTTCCATCTGGGAAACGAAGTTAGATACCTGCTGCGAAAGGTAAGTGTAGGCGATAAGGGCGATGATGGCAACGAAAAGGCCTGATGCGGTGCAGACAAGTGCTTCTGCGACGCCGCCGGTGATGGCGAATGGCTGGCCTTCTTCGACCGAAAGGACATTGAAGGAGCCGATCATGCCGATGACGGTGCCAAGAAGACCCATCAGCGGAGACAGGGTGACGATGACGTCAAGGTAGTTCAGGTACGACTTCAAGACGCCTGCGGCATGAGAAGCCGCGCCTTCCAGAATGGCAGTCTGATTCGCTTTGGAAGAGAGCTGCTCGGCGCCGGAGAGAATGACACCGGCAGGAATGCCGCCATCCGCCTTGAGCGCCGCTTTCAGTCCTTCCTGATCATTGGCTGCCAGGAGTTCTGGGATCTCCTTCGTGAGCTTTTCGATATTCGACCGGTTCGCGTGATAGAAGCGGAAACGCTCGATGAAGATCGTGACAACGATGATAGAGCAGAGAAGCAGCGGATACATCATGAAACCGCCAGCATGGAACAAGTGAAGTAAATCCATTTTTCTAAAGACCCCCTGATACAAATAATAATGGCAAGCCATTTATACATTAAGTTTAGATTACCATTTCAGAGGTGGTAAGTCAAATGAAATTAGTGTTTTTATTTAGCGAATTTTAATAAAAAAGAGTCGGAATACAAGGTCAGCCCGGTAAGATCGCCCTTTGGCGGCATAGCTCCGTTTTCTCCCTTACGGAAGGGGGCGTCGCGTGTTTCGAAGGAAGGACCGGTCATAGGGAGCCACGAAAACGGCTTGACACCGCTTTCAAAGCCGCACAAACGACCTTCAAGGGGAGAAGCGCACCATTCCGGCATGTGCCATGCTATAATAGCATACAGTGAAAAGATCCCTCTTTCTATGTACAGCGTCATACAAGTTTTTCGCCGTTTCCTGCCTCCATTTCCCTCATTTCCCAGAAAGGCCGCACCCATGTCCTCCCATTTCTATATCCGTGATTTCTCAAAACGCACCCATGACGATGCACTCTCCGACAAGAGCCTTCTCGCACTGTCGGAAACGAAGTCGGAGCATACCATCGACGCCTATGAGTCGGACTGGAATGACTTCTGCGACTGGTGCTCGTACCGTAAAAAAGAATCGTTCCCGACCACGCCGGAAACAATCGTGAACTATATCAATGATTTGGCGGACTATGCGAAAACGGCGACCATCCGCCGCCGCATTTCCGCTCTGTCAGAGAACTTCAATGCGGCCGGCCTCACGAAGGAGAATCCCGCAAAAGCGTGGATCGTACGAGAAGCACTGATCGGCCTCATGCGGCAGAAAGGCATGCTGCAAAAGGGGAAAACGCCGGTGTATTTTGAAGAGCTTCAGGAAATGATCTCCCGCATGGATCTTCGAACGCTTCACGGCCTGCGCGACCGTGCGATCCTCCTCATCGGCTTCATGGGGGCTTTCCGCAGAAGCGAGCTCGTCTCTCTGACGATGGAAGATATCAGAAAATTTCCGCAGGGCATCGTTCTTCACATCAAACGCTCGAAGACGGACCAGCGGGGCGAAGGACAGCAGGTCGGTATCCCCCATCTGAAGAATGTACCTGAAGAAATGGACGGCATCCGTGCGCTCTATGACTGGCTGAAGGCCGCTGATATCCATGACGGCCCGATCTTCAGGAAGATCCTGAAAAATGGCAAGGTCGCTTCGACGCATCTCAGTGAAAATACGGTGAATCTCCTCGTCAAAAAATATGCCGAACTGATCGGTCTTGACCCCACGCTCTATGGCGCGCACAGCCTGCGCCACGGCTTCGCCACGTATGCAGCGCTTCACGGCATTGAGGAGCGTCTCATCATGAAACAGACCCGTCACAAGTCCGTGGAAATGGTGCGCCGCTATATCAATGAAGCGGATGTCTTTACGAATAACCCGCTTTCAAAGATGTTCGGGGAGTGAGTGACTAGTGACTAGTGACTGGTGGCTAGTGGTTGGTGGCTAGGGATTAGGAAAGTCCCTCCAATTGAGCAGACCCTGGGAGAAGGGTCGCGCCAAAGGCGCCGGATAGATGTGCCCCAAAGGGGCACCCTTCTACGTACAGGTATAAAATATATGTGAGACTACTTTCCCTTGCTTTCCTCCCGCGCCAGTGTCAGCCGAATATGTAAGGAAACGCCGATTCAACCAAAAAGCGCCGAGAAATCCACTGATTTCTCGGCGCTTTTTATGTATCTTTCAAGAGAGCCTGATGTCTCCTAGTCCCCCAGTCACTTAAGTCCCCTAATCCCTAGCTACTAGTCACCAGTCACTTCTTCTCCAGGTATCTTCGTTTCAGCTGTCCGCAGGCAGCCTGGATCTCGTCGCCCATCTGCCTGCGGACGGTCGTGCTCTTGCCGTGTTTTTCCAGGATCTCCTGAAAGATCTTGACATCCTTCCAGCTCGGCGGATACAGCTTGATATGCTCGGTGCCATTGATCGGGATGAGATTGAAATGGCAGTTCATCTTCCCCACAAGGCGGCAGAGCTCTTCCGCATTTTCGCGGGACGCATTCACATCCTTGATGAGGATGTACTCGAAGGTCACGCGGCGGCCCGTCTTCTTGAAGTACCGGTGCGCAGCAGCGACGACATCTTCGATCTTGAAATGGCGGCTCGATGGCAGGATGCGGTTGCGGATCGTGTCATTCGGCGCATGGAGGGAGATCGCAAGCGTGATCGGGAGACCTTCTGCGGCGAGTCGATCGATCATAGGCACGATGCCGCAGGTGGAGAGCGTGATATTTCTGAGGCTGATATTCAGCAGCCCCGGATCGCTCACAAGGCGGATGAAGCGGAGCACTTCATCATAGTTCGTGAGCGGCTCGCCCGCCCCCATCAGGACGATCGAGTGGATCGGCGCATCGAAAAGTTCTCGGAAGGCGTAAACCTGAGCAAGGATCTCGCCCGCGGTGAGATTCCGTTCCAGTCCGTTTCTGGTAGAGGCACAGAAAATGCAGCCCATCGCGCAGCCCACCTGCGTGGAGACGCAGATGGAATTCCCATAGACATGGTGCATGCAGACGGTCTCGACGAGGGAACCGTCTGAGAGCTTCACCAGGAGCTTGGTCGTATCGCCGTCATTCGATGTGATGTGGCTCATGATCACCGGCTTCTCGAGTACGGCATTCTCCTTCAGCCATTCCCGCATCGGCCCCGGCAGCTGGGTCATATCGTCAAAAGAAAAAATATAGCGGCGATACAGGTAGTCCTGCAGCTGCTTGGCTCTAAATTTCGGGAAGCCATGGCTTGTGATCCATGTTTCCATTTCGGGGAGACTGTGTCCCCAGATATTCCAGGCCATAGAGGCTCCTTTCATTCAATAAGGGATAAGAAATACAGGCGATGCCGCCCTACTCCTCCGACTGCTTCTTCAATTTCGCCACGAAGAATCCATCGCTCTGTGCCTGATCCGGCCAGATGGTGAGCATACCCTTTTCGGATGCGCCAAGGCCTTCCAGCTGGAAATCGATCGGCGTAAATTCGGGATGATTTCTTAAAAACTCGCTCACGATGTTTTCATTTTCCGCCTCATTCAGGGTGCAGGTGCTGTAGACAAGGGTGCCGCCTTTTTTCAGGTACTTGGCCGCCTCTTCGAGGAGGGCCTTCTGCAGGGGCGGAAATTCCTGCAGATCCTCTCTTGTCCTGCGCCAGCGGATCTCCACCTTGTGCGATAGGACGCCAAGCCCTGAGCAGGGCGCATCGAGAAGGACCTTATCATATTTCTCATGGACGGCGGGCATGGGCTTAGTCGCATCGCGCGCTCCTGCGTGGATGATAGTAATGCCTTCCTTCTTCGCGTTCTTTTTGATGAGGGCGATCTTGTGCGGATAGAGATCCCATGCATCGATCGAGCCTTCATCCCCCATCATTTCTGCCATTTGTGTGGTCTTGCTGCCAGGGGCTGCGCACATGTCGAGGACCGTCTCCCCCGCTTTCGGAGAGAGGACTTTCGCCGGCACCATAGAAGAAGCCGACTGCACATAGGCGAGCCCTTCTTTCAGGAATGTGCCAAAGAAATGATTCGCCCCACTCTTGATCGTGAAGCCTTCCGGCAGATAGGGGATGGGTGCAGCTTCGATCCCTTTTTCTGAGAGGAGTTTCTCGAAGTCAGCCAGTGGCTGCTTCAAAGGATTCACACGGATGGTCATCGACGGGATCTCATTGAACGCAGAGAATACGGCATCCGCTTTTTCTACGCCCCAGGCGTTCTGCCAGTCTTCGATGAGCCAGCGCGGCTGGTTATAGGTGAGCGCATCATGGAGGAGTGCATCCTCTTTTCTCGAAGGGATCCGGAAGCTGTCTTTTTTACGGAGGAAATTCCGAAGGACACCGTTCACGAAGCGGACATTGCCCGGATGCGTCACCTTCTTGGCGATCTTGACAGACTCATTCACCGCAGCCGACTCGGGGATGCGCGTCAAAAAGAGCAGCTGATAGAGGGAAAGACAAAGAAGGATCCGCACGGAAGGATGCAGCTTTTTCACCTTCTGCGTGGAAAGTTTCCCGATGATCCAGAGAAGGTGATTGTATTTCCGAAGGACGCCGTAGACGAGCTCCGTCAAAAGGTGCGCCTCCTCAGCCTTGAGCGGGTACTCTGCAAGAATGCGCTGGAGCACGATATTGCTGTAGGCGTCTTTTTCAAGCACGTCGTAGAGCGCCTGATAGGCAAGGCGGCGCGCGGACGGTACGGGCTTAGCAGTCGAATGTGTCATTGACTTTCACCTGATATCCATTCACAAAGTCACCGGCAGCCATTCTCTTGTGGTTCTCCGGCTGTAGGGAGGAGATCGTAAGTGCTCCCCTTCCGCAGGCAATGGTGAGGCTGTCCTTCGTAGAAATGATGGTGCCCGGTGCTTCTTTACTTTCCCCATCGCTGACCTCGGCGCGATGGATCTTCACACGCTTGCCGCGGAAGAAGGTATACGTCCCGGGATTCGGATACATGCCGCGAATGAGTGCGTCAAGTGTTTTGGCATCCTTCGTCCAGTCGATGCGGCCCATCTCTTTCGTGACTTTTTCCGCATAGGTGGCTTTTTCATGATCCTGCGGCGTGGAGCGTGCGAGCTTTTCCGGAAGATCCTCCAGGACAGAGATCAGAGCCTTTGCTCCCATCTCTCCAAGCGCCTCGAAGAGCTCCCCTGCCGTCATATGAAGAGGAATATCCATCTGGACGGTCTCCACGATATTGCCGGTATCCATGCCCTGATCGAGCTGCATGATCGTGACGCCGGTCTTCTTCTCTCCGTCAATGATGACACGCTGGATCGGAGCAGCACCCCGATACTTCGGAAGGAGCGAGGCATGGACATTGATCGCGCCATAGGTCGGGATATCCAGCACCGCCTTCGGCAGGATGCGGCCATACGCGATGACGACGAGGAGGTCCGGCTTCAGCGCTTTCAGTGTCTCCACCTCCGAAGGATCTTTGAAGGAGAGCGGCTGGTGGATCGGGATGTCGTGAGACATCGCAAATGTCTTCACCGGAGAATAATTGATCTTCTTCCCGCGGCCATTGATCTTATCCGGCTGTGTGTAGGCTGCGACGGGCGTATAGCCATGCTCCACCATGGCAGAAAGAGCAGGCAGACAGAAATCGGGCGTGCCCATGAATACGATGCGATAGTTATTCTTCATCTTTTGGTCCTTTGTGCAAAGAAATGGCTTTTTCAATAAAAAGAATCCCGTTCAGATGATCTGTCTCATGCTGGATGCAGCGTGCCAGAAGACCGGAGGCTTTCTTCACCTTCTTCTTACCGTGGATGTCCTGATAGCGGACGATGACACGTGCATAGCGCGTCACTTCCCCGAAAAGCCCCGGCACGGAGAGACAACCCTCCGAGTCCGTCGCCATCTCATCGCCGTCCGGCTGCCATTCGGGATTGATATAGGCTTCGAAGCCGCTTTCTCCGTCATCTGCGACAAAGATGCGCTTGGAAACTGCGATCTGCGGCGCCGCAAGTCCCACTCCGTTTGCTTCATACAGCGTTTTCTTCATATCAAGGATCAAAAATTTCAGTTTCTTATCGAAAGAAGTCACAGGCGCTGCGACCGCTTTCAGGATCGGGTTTCCGGCAGTAATAATTTCACTCAAAACGGGATCATTCCTTTCGTTTATAAAATAGTGGCTGGTGGCTAGTGACTGGTAGCTAGGGATTAGGGATTAGGCTGTCGGGTTCAGGGTTAGCCGTGGGGCGTGCCGTCCCTTGATTGCGTTTGAAAGCTTTGCTCTCTAAGTTATATGAGTGAGGAGTGGTGGTGCCCGAAGATGGAATTTCAGTCACCAGTCACTAGCCACTCCTAATCCCCAATCCCTAGCTACTCATCCCTGCTTTCAAACTTCAGGGTTAGCCCCTGGGACGGGTCGCCCTTTGATTTCGTTTGAAAGCCTCGCTTGAATTAGCAATGAGAAATGAGAAATGGTGGTGCGGCGCATAAAATTATGGAAGCGCCGAGGAGGTTTGAAGCTAGCGGTTTTCTCGTATCGAAAACCTAATCCCTAGCTACTAATCCCTAGTCACTCAAGGTTCCTCATTTTACATCGGGTCTACATCGATAATTATATCATTTTCTTCAAAGATCGGAGACTGTCTCATGGCAGATTTCAAAGAAGAAAGTGTCCGCCCTTTGATGAGGATGGAAATATAGTACATATTCCGCACCCTCTTGATCGGCTCATCGAAGGGCGGCGTGAAGGTGGTGGGCACTGCGAGCTGGGGATTCACCTGCAAAAGCCAGTGATAGATGCGGTTTGCTTTTTCCGCCGCCGTCTTTTCCTCTTTATGAAAGCAGGTGATCTTCATCATGCGGGAAAAGGGCGGGTAATTCAGCAGGCGTCGGTACTCGATCTCCTGCCGGTAGAATCCTTCATAGTCCTGCCTGGCCGCCGCCTGAATGACATAGTGATCCGGATTATACGTCTGGAGCAGGACTTCCCCCTGCTCGCGGCCGCGGCCTGCACGGCCCGCACACTGGGTGATGAGGTTGAAGGTCTGCTCGGAGGCAAGGTAGCTCGGCATATTGAGCGGCCCATCTGCCGAAAGGATACCGACCGTCTGCACGCCGGGGATATCATGTCCCTTGGCCACCATCTGCGTGCCAAAAAGAATATCGATATCTCCGCGGCGGAATTTTTCCAGAATGGTCCGCGCGCTGTTCTTCTTCTGCGTACTGTCTACATCGAAGCGCTGGATGCGTGCTTCTGGAAGTGCCTCGTGCAAGTCCTCCTCGACATGCTGCGTACCACGCCCGAGGTAGAGGATCTTCCGGCTGTGGCACTTCGGACATTCATGGGGCAGCGGATGCACTGTCTCGCAGTAATGGCATTTCAGCTGCGCAGTGTCTTTGTGATAGACCAAAGAAACATCGCAGCTCGGACATTTGAAGACATAGCCGCAGTCAGCGCACATGAGCGTCGTCGAGAAGCCGCGGCGGTTCAGAAGAAGGATGGACTTCTCTTTCCTTTCGATGGTCGCCCTGAGCATCTCCACCATCGGATGCGACAGCGCCTCCCCGGTGGGATCTCCCTTAAGGTCATAGATATGAATGGCGGGAAGCTTCGTCTGAAAGACGCGGTGCTTCATTTCCACAAGCTTGATCTTTCCCGTCTTCGCCGCATGGTACGTCGCGATCGAAGGCGTCGCGGCGCCGAGGACGATCGGGCAGTGGTAGATCTCCCCCATCATCTTGGCCGCATCACGCCCATTGTAGCGGGGCGTCTCCCCCTGCTTGTACGAGGAATCATACTCTTCATCGACGACGATGAGCTTCAGATGACGGAAGGGCATGAAGATCGCCGAACGCGAGCCGATGATGATCGTACTCTCGCCATTGGCGATGCGCTGGCGGTTGTTATAGCGCTCGCCCTTGCTAAGACCGCTGTGAATAAAGACGACCTTATCCCCTAAGAGTGAGGCGAAGTAGGATGTCATCTGGCTCGTCAGAGCGATCTCCGGTACGAGGATGAGCACAGATCCGCCCCGTTCCAGCGCCCTCTCCGCGGCGCGCAGGTACACCTCTGTCTTCCCGCTCCCTGTCACCCCCTTCAGGAGGATGCCTTTGAATGCTTCCGCATCGACGGCTTTGGAGATCACGGAAAGCGCCTGCTGCTGTTCTTCCGTCAGCGCACGATCCTTCCGTTTTCCCTGCTCATCGATCAGTGAAAAGGTCTTCTTTCTTTTATAAAAGACCTTTCCATAGCCGGAAAGGCAGAAGGCCTTCACGACACTTGAAGAAAAGCCCTTCTCCGCCGCCTCCCGAAGGGACATCGGTCCTTTCTCCGTGAGCGCCTGCCACAGGAGTGCCTGCTTCGGACTGCGCCGCTTCTGTGCCTCATCGGGCGCCTCATTCGGCGCGAGCCATTTCTCCAGCGGCTCTTTATGCACGGCGGAAAGCCGCTCCTTTCGGACAAGCCAGGCCGCCTTGACGCATTTCACAAGATCACTTCCAAGAAGGGCTTTCGCATCTTTTTCCGACAGACTTTCGACCGAAGGATCGATGAGCCCGCGAAGCTCTGCCTCCATCGGCACACGCGCCCAGTCGATCGTATACTCGGCCTCTGTCAGTATCCCCTTCTTGTCGATAAAGAAGAGACGCAGCGCCTCGATCAGCATACACATATAATAGGAAGACAGCTTCCTCGCAAGTGCGAGCATTTCCTCAGTGAACCACGGAAAAGGATCGACCAAAGAGCGGATGGGAAGCAGCCGATAGGAGATCTTCTCTTCCTCCTCGCGACGCACCGACAGGATGATCCCCTCCTCCGTGCGACGCGCAAAAGGTACGACGCAGCGATAGCCCACGTCCGCTTGCCCGAGAAGCGCATCCGGGATCCGGTAAGAAAAGGTGCGGTTCAAGTGCTTCGACGGCCGATTGATCAAAACCTCGGCGATGGAAATCAGCATGACGCCCTCCTTTCGGCGCAAAAAAAGAGAAGACACGAGAATATGTCTTCTCTATTTTAGCATATGAAGGAAAGGGGTTTGGGGTTAGCCCGTGGGGCATGCGGCCTCTGAATCAGGGATGAACGCTTTGCTTGAATGAGGAATTAGGAATGGTGGTGGCGGCTTCGCCGAGATCCTTCGACTCAGGTCGCAGCTGTTCTGGCATTCGTTATCTCACATACAACGTTTCTCGCCGCTCAGGATGACGAAACGGGGCGATGCCCGCTTTCGGTATTCAAACCGCAAATCTCATTTCCCTCGGCCAACTTCCTGCCCTTCCTGAGGAAAGGGGTAGATGCATCATCAGCCTAATCCCTAGTCACTAATCCCTAGTCACTAATCCCTAGTCACTACTCACTCGCAGCACCTGTAAACCCGTTATTCTCAGATTCCTGCTTCTTTCTTCAGCACTTCCGCTTTATCGGTATGTTCCCACGGGAGGTCCACATCGGTGCGGCCAAAGTGACCATAGGCCGCGGTCTGCTTGTAGATCGGGCGGCGGAGGTCGAGCATGTCGATGATGCCGGCCGGACGCAGTTCGAAATTTTCACGAATGAGTGCGACGATAGCTTCATCGGAGATCTTGCCGGTGCCGAAGGTATCAACGAAGATGGAGACCGGACGTGCGACGCCGATGGCATAGGCGAGCTGGATCTCGCAACGGTCAGCGATGCCGGCAGCGACGATATTCTTCGCTACATAGCGAGCTGCATATGCTGCAGAACGGTCGACTTTCGTCGGATCCTTGCCGGAGAATGCACCGCCGCCATGACGAGCCATGCCGCCATAGGTATCGACGATGATCTTACGGCCGGTAAGACCGGCATCCCCCTGCGGGCCGCCGATGACGAAACGGCCGGTCGGATTGATGAAGTACTTCGTATCCTGCAGGAATTTGGCCGGGATGGTTGGTTCGATGACATGTTTCACCATATCATCATGGATCTTCGCCTGTGTGACATCCGGGTCATGCTGCGTGGAAATGACGATGGTATCCACACGGACCGGCTTGCCGTCTTCATATTCGACAGTGACCTGCGTCTTGCCGTCCGGACGGAGGTAGGACAGTTCACCGGATTTTCTGACTTCTGCCAGACGGCGTGCCAGACGATGTGCCAGTGCGATCGGCATCGGCAGATATTCCGGCGTTTCGTTCGATGCATAGCCGAACATCATCCCCTGATCGCCTGCGCCGATATCATACGGGTCGGCTTCATTGGATTTGGCTTCCAGAGACTTGTCGACGCCCATGGCGATATCCGGAGACTGCTCATCGAGTGCGATATTGATCCCTACGCTGTCAGCATCGAAGCCATAGGCAGATGTGGTGTAGCCGATGTCACGAATGGTATCACGAATGACTTTCGGGAAAGCAATGTGCGCCGTGGTGGTGATCTCACCGAAGACATGTACCTGCCCCGTGGTGACGGTCGTCTCACAAGCGACACGGCCATTCGGGTCCTCTGCAAAGATCGCATCAAGAATGGCATCCGAGATCTGGTCACAGATCTTATCAGGATGCCCTTCGGTAACAGATTCAGAAGTAAATAAAACTTTTCTGGACATAGTGTTCCTCCTCAAAAAACGATGGGATTCTATGGAAAATCATTTTGCCATGGAAATACCGCTCCAATCACAGGATCGGTGCTTCCCTAAAACTAAAAAAGCTCTCCGCGCAGGGAGAGTCCAGTCTCTCATCTGCCAGCTTGCGCTGTTGGAATTAGCACCGGTTCCATCGGAATGGTTGCTGCAGCTTCCTTGGGCCAATCCCTCTGCTGCTCTGGATGAGTGATATTCAAATCGAAAATTATTGTAACATAGATATGCGCGTTAACGCAATAGAAAAATTCAAGTTCTAGGGCTGAGGCTGTAGGATTACAATACATGTGTTACACATTGAAAACATGA
>UMLJ01053902.1_pt1 | contig 12196 bp, 20 predicted proteins | sample 1966521 | NCBI WGS metagenome assembly UMLJ01 (sample SAMEA4836199, study PRJEB28245) | human gut metagenome | biome: gut microbiome; material: fecal sample | place: Denmark | collected 2008
ATCTAAGCCATTCGGCTATGGGAATCCCAGTAAATAAGAGAATAAAATATCAGATGGTTGCAAACATCTTAGTAATAAAGGAGGAAATGAGGTTTGAAGCTTCGATAAATGTACATTTACTCCTGAATGATAAGTGAAAAATACATATATTAAAAGTCCAATTAATTATATTGGAAATAAGTATAAATTAATTGGACAAATAATTCCATTATTTCCTGACAAAATAAATATATTTGTTGATGTATTTGGTGGAAGTGGAACAGTTTTAATCAATACAAAAGCAGAACATTATTTATATAACGACATTAATTCTTATGTAACAAGTATTTTTCAAGGACTTGTCACTGAAGATACAGACGATGTTGTAAATAAAATAGAGAATATAATAGCAGAATATTCTTTAAGTAAAACTAACAAAGATGGATTTGAAAAGCTACGAGACGATTATAACAATGGTAAAAATGATTGGATTACACTTTATACTTTGATGTGTCATTCATTTAATCATCAGTTTAGGTTTAATAACCAGCATCAATACAATAGTAGTTTTGGTAAAAATAGAAGTTATTTTTCAGATAGACAGAGAAAAGATTTATATGATATGAAGAAAACTATTAGTACAGATATTGCAGTTACGTCAAAAAGTTTTGTAGATATTGATTATTCTGATTTTGATGAAAATGATTTATTGTACTTTGATCCACCGTATTTTAATTCCGTTGGCAATTATAATGACGGTAAGAGAGGTTTTGAAGGGTGGACAGAACAACATGAAAAACAGTTACTTGAATTATTGGATAAACTCAATGAACAAGGGACAAGATTTGCATTGAGTAATAATCTAAAATATGATAATCCGATGCTTGATAAATGGAAGGATAAGTATAAAACACATTTTCTTAAAGGCGATTATGTTAATTGCAATTATCATAAAATCGACAGAAGTAAAGATTGCGAAGTATTGATAACAAACTATTAAAGATAGTAAAAGCACATGAAATTTTTCTTTCCTTTGGACAGATTGGAGGTGTGAATATGTATCAAGAATTAAAAGGTAATGAAAATTTTTCAGATAAATACGCAACATGGGTTATAGCATATTGTTTAGATACAGATTCATTTTTTGCAACGAATCAAAGACATTTCTTTTGGGAATATAATGATGAATTCCAATGCGAAAACGATGCGGTTGATTATTTCAGAAACAATTTGAATGAGTTTAGAAATGCTAGGAAAGAAATATTAAGTAATTGTGGTGGATGGAGCATTAATAAAGATTTGTTTTTAGAAAACACGAAAGAAAGGTTTTCAAATGCAAATAGGAGGATAACATTATGAAGCTGATTAACAAATATGCGAATTCAAGATATTCAAAACTGAATGAATATTATTGTGAAATCACAACAGAGCTAGATAAACTTGCTGGACTTGAACCGAATGGACACTGGAAACATTATGTGCTTTGTGATTATGAGGATGGTTGTTTTCCTATCAGAATTCCAGGTGGAACACTTGGAAGTATTGAGTATGATGAGAATAAGATTATTACAAAAATTTATGTTTGCACTGATTATATTGTGAAAACTTATCCTGATGATGTAAATGAACAGCTTCAGAAGTTTATTGGTCAGAAGATAGAAATGGGAGAATAACTATATGGATAATTTAACACGTAGAGAAGAAATAAATCTTCACGAAGCGGTTCAGAAATCGTTTCCTAAAATTCTCATTAAGGATCTGACAGAACATGAAAGAATTTGTCCTGTCTGCAATGGTCTTGGAATGAGAATAGCAGACAATATTTATGGAATCAAAGGCGATAGTTCTGAAGCTGGTAGAAAATATTATTTTCCATACAAGCATCAAGCACTTTCATTTTGTCAGAGTTGTTTTAATGGAGTACAGAGATTATGTCCTTATTGTGGACAGCTTTATAAGAATCAGGGATATATGCATTGTGATTGTGAAGGACAGAAGAAAGTTGATGAAGAAGAGAGAATAAAGAAGTGGAATGATAAAGTATCTAAAGCAGTTCCAGTTGATGAAAAAGATGTAAACACGATGCTTTACTGTGAAGAGTTTGACGAGTATTACGATACTGTTGATGATTTCTTTGACGATTATTTTGGGCGTTATACAGATGAAGAATTTAATAATGATGGCAGACCTGTACGATTATGGGTATGTAGCGTAGAGAAGATTTATATTGATGCTGATAATGTAGTTGATAATGCTTGTGAAGATCTGCATGAAGATGCTTATGAACAATGCGATATTGGTAGTCTGCAAAATCTGTTAGATGATTGGTGCAAAAACCAGACAGGAACAACTACATATTATCCTTGTTTTAAGCAGTATGTAGAGATTGATTGGAGTAAATATGAAGATTATAGCAGGTAATTATTTTGGTAAAAATATTCAGTTTGTATGTAGAAGCTGCAACTGTGTATATGAGGTTGAATCAAAGGATGATTGGAATGTTCGAATGATATTTCCTAACTATTGTAGTTTCAAATATAAAGTTCCTGAATATGAAGTAGCTTGTCCTAACTGTGGTCATAGAGAATATCTTGGTTGTGATCAAGATGACTTGATAGGAACTGAATCTGAAAACTTACATTGTCCTTGGATTCCGTTATTAAAGAAGAGAGAAGATTGGAATGAACGATATAGGGTTGAGCCAATAAGAGAATAAACATAAGGAGGATAATTGTGTACGAAATTGTAGAAGATGAATATAACCAGTTTTTGCAAGATATAGCAGACGGTTCAATGATATTCGGAAGATATATTGATGAATCAGAATACGAGGATGAATATTCTCATAATGATATTGACGAAGCACAAGATAAATTTATCGAAAAAGTCAGAGAATATCTACATGAAAATTATCCTGGCAAATATGTAGTGTCAGGCGGTTGGTGTGTATTTGTTATGACACCTGATAGAGCGAGAGAAAGTCATATATCAGAGAGAACCATAGAATTGTTTACAGTGAAATAAGAAATCAAGAAAGATTCGTTTCTTGTGGAATGAAAGGAGAATATATAATGAATGAAGAATTTTTATTAATCGTAGAAAGCTTAGAAAAATATAAGGATCTATTAGAAAGCAAAAATGATGAAATTTGTGATGGAATGACTGAAGGAGAAAAAAGAGCATATCAGTTAGGAATTACAAATATGTATGAAATGTTGAAACAAATTATTGAACATGATCACAGCGAAGGCAATTATAACGTATTTGTTCCTGAGATTAAGGAAGAAGAATCTGGTGAATATGATTTAGAAGATTTTGTTAAATGGGCTTCTAAGAACAGAGAATAAATAAGTATGATGTATTCTGAAAGAGTAATCAATCAGATAGTTACTATATGTTAATAGCTTGTATACATAAGGTTTACGCAACGAAAGGAGAGAATAACAGATTGAACAGCAGTATTTTTGTTCCTAAAACGATAAATGTTGGATATCAAAATCGTTCAGGAACTTATACAGGAAAACTTGCCTATGTCATTTACTATGATGAAAAAGGTAAGTTGCGAAAAGAAGCATCATGGAACAGTTGGCGTGATGATAAAATTCCAAATGATGAATTTGAGAATGTTCCAACAGAAGGATTTGTACTAAATAAGAAAGCTGGTGATTACTCTACAGGATGGGATCACAGACATGCTTATTGTAGAGTATATGATCCAAGAGGATTTGAGTTTGAAATTACTATTGAGAATTTGTTATATATTCTCGAAAATGCGAATTGTATCAAGGGTAAAGGACTTGAAGGAGAATTTATATATGGATGGGATGGTAAAGATTTAGTTCTTATGCCAATTGAGTCACCTGATTACAAACAGATTGCAGCTTATAATAAGGTTGTACATAATAATGAATCTATTAAGACAAGAGACTTGATTCTGGGTGCAACATATCTTACAAAAGAAAATATCGAATGGATTTATATGGGACGTTTTGAAACATACGGTTATGGTTATGAATTTATACAGGATGGTAAAACTGTAAAAACTAAATCCTATAAAGATATTCCAAATGAGCCAACTCGTTTTGGATATTATAGTAAGATTTCTTATAAAAGAATTAACAATCTCTCATATGGTAAAATGCATTGGTTTGCAAGATTAAGCGATGGAAAGTATGAATTTGAGCAATTCAAAAGTGTTCCTAAAAACAAACTTATTAGTTGTCTCGATGACAAATGCATATCTAAATATTCTGAAATTTATGATTCAATGGAATCATCTTATCAATTCTCCCCTATAGATGATAGCAAGGATAAAATTGTAAATATCTCATTTGAAGATTTTTATGAAAAAGCAATTAATACATATGTCGATGATGATATAACAAGAAAATATGTCAATGTTCGTTTTATGGTAAACAATAATGGAGAATATATTAAATATGAAATGACAACGCCATATAGGTCAGAAGATAACGGTAAATATACTGTTTATAAATATAATGCCAAGAATATCTATCATGGAGATAAGGAAGCAATTGATATTTTCCCGACAGAAGAAAGAGAAATGGAAGTACGTTATGGTCAAAAAGAAATTCAGACGCATATGATTCCAGTTTCTATTGAAACAGTTTTTGAAAAGTTAAAACCAGTATGTAAACAAAAATATTTAGCAAATGGTAGAGAATATGAAAAGGAGTACGAGTTTAATGAGTAAAAACGATGACAGAATTTTAGAATTAAAGAAACAGATTGAGACAAAGAAGAAATCAATTTCTGAGAAGAAGGTTAGGTTTATTCCTGAAACAAATTGCGTTCTTAATATGGATGGTATAACAATTAATCTTAATGTATGTTCAGATGATGCGTTGTTGTTACTTTTGATTAGATTGAATTCATATTTGATGTCTGCCAAAGATCTCAATATGGTTGATTTTGAAATTTCAGGATATAGTGTGACAGCATGGATTAAGGATATTAAGAGTAAGTTAGAGGTATCTGGTCTGAAGAAAGAAGAGTCTGATTTGAAGAAAATGGAGAGCAAGTTGGACAAGTTGCTTTCTGATGATAAGAAAACAGAACTGGAAATTGATGAGATTGCTGCTTTATTGAAGTAAAAGAGAGAATAATACAATAGGTAGTATATTCCGTAAAAACACATACTATATATAGTAGCCGAATAAATTTAAACTACTATATATAGTAATAAAAAGGACAAGAAATATCGGTTTCCTTGGGAGGTGAAATAAATGACTTGTAAGTATCCAATAACTAGCAGAAGTTATAAATTTTGTTTAGGCTGTAGCGATATAGATTGTTGTGAAGATGCAGTTACTTCTAATATACCTATGCCAGAAGTTCAGCCACCAAAGAATGTTATTCCGTCTGCATCAGAAGCAAATAAAATGACAAACAATGCAATTGATAGTTGCACTACACAGCAATTAGCAGAGTTATCAAAATTGATTAGAGATGCAATTGCAGATGGCAAATTTTCAATCAGTGAAGATGGCTGTTTAAAACCTGAAACACGAAAGAAATTAGAGGAACTTGGTTATAAAGTTGAAACTGGTACTCAATACAATGAATCATATTACAGTATCAGTTGGAGAGAAACGAAGTAATTTTCGATTTCTTTTGGAGAATATAATTATAGAAAGAGAGGTACATATATGCCAGTACACGATGATTTAGGAGGTGCAAATTATCTCACAAAAGAAAATTATTTTAGATAAAGATGAATTGTGTAAATTATATTGTGAACAAATGTTAAGTCAAAAGAAAGTAGCGGATATCATAGGTTGTAGTATTGATACAGTTAGACAAAATTTAAAGGATTATAATATTCCAATACATATTCCAAATTATCATGCTCATGAACAAAAGGTGTTTTTAAATGATTTACAGTTGGATTATTTATATGGTGCTATGTTAGGAGACGGATGTTTATATAAAGCTAAAAATGGAATAAATAGTCAATTTATGTACACTTCTAAATCATATCAACATGTAGAATTTGTCTCAAAACCTTTTAAAAACATTTTGTATAAAGAAGGTATAAAATATTGCTCATATTTTGATAAAAGAACAGGGAAAACATATAATAGATACACATTCAGAACTATAACTGATAAGTGTTTTAAAAAAGAAAGAGAACTGTGGTATCCAGATGGAATCAAACATATACCTAAAAGTTTAAAATTAAATCCTATGATTTGTTTGATTTGGTATATAGGAGATGGTGGAATATGTAATTCAAATCATTCTCAATATATAAAATTGTCTACACAATGTTTTGACAAAGAAGAACAAGAAAATATTTTAATTTCTCAATTATCAGATTTTGAAGCAAGTTTAGTCAAAGCTGATATATCGCAAGATCATATTCAACAGTATTGCATTTATATTCCCAAAAGAAAAATGATAGAATTTTTAGATTATATTGGTGAATGTCCATTTTCTGATTACTTATATAAATGGAAGTTTACAGAATATAATAATAAATTTTCTGTTCCACAAACTGAAAATGAAAAATATTTCATAAGATTGTATTTGCTTGGACTTAAATGCAAACAAATTTCAGAGGTTTTTGATGTTGATTTTAATACAGTTAAAAATTATTTAATAAAAAATAATATTTATAAAGGAGAATAATATGGATAGAAGCGATCTCGCAGAGAGAATGAAAGGTTATGAAACAAGAAATAGATATTATCTTCAGCGTAGAATGCCAGTAATTTTAAGATTAGATATGAGGGCTGGACATAGCTTCACAAAAGGATTTGAAAGACCGTTTGATGAAATATTTATAAAATCAATGCAAGAGACAGCCAAATATTTATGCGAAAATATTCAGAATTGCAAATTATCTTATCAACAGAGCGATGAAATTACATTACTTCTTGTTGATTATGATAAGTTAAATACAGATTGTTTCTTTGATTACAGAGTTGATAAATTATGTAGTATCGCTGCAAGTATGGCTACGATAGCATTTAATAGGGCTTTTGCTAATAATGTAGAAGCTGAAAGTCATGTTTTTACTAATGAATGGTTAGATGACGAAAATTTCAATCCCAATTATAAAAATAAAGAATTGAGAAGTTTGTGGTTAGTGCATAAAAAGGCTGTTGATAAAGGTGCAATGTTTGATGCTCGTTGTTTTAATATACCAAAAGAAGAAGTAACAAACTTAGTGTACTGGCGGCAACTTGATGCTACCCGCAATTCAATTCAGATGGTTGGTCAAGCCAATTTCTCACACAAAGAATTACAAAATAAGTCATGTAATGATATTCAGGACATGCTTATGACTCAGAAAGGTATTAACTGGAACGATTTACCGACTTATCAGAAGAGAGGAAGCTGTTGTGTAAGAAATAAGATTGTTATTCAATCCGATGGTGTCATGGCAACTGCACAATTAAGAGACACTTCTAAGTCTGAAAATGAGTGGATTATTGATACAGATATTCCTATTTTCAAGGGTGAAGGCAGAGAATATATTGATAGATTGGTATTTGTTGGTGAAGATTAAAAATAAAGGAGAATATACACATGAATGAAACAATTAAAAATGAAGAAGCGTTGAAAGAAGTTAATCCAGTAGATGAATATTTAAAAAATTATAAGGAACAGAAACTTGCAGAGTTTTGTGCTCAGAAGGACAAAGAGATTGAGAACCGTAAGGAAGAAAGACAGAAACTCATGGAACAGATTTCAGATATGAAAGATAAAGCACAGAAACATGATGAAATTTGGAAAGATATTGACAAATTATATGATGAAATTAAGAAAATGCCAGTAGACGACTTTTTAAAATTATATCATAAAATCTGCAATGATATATCAGGAAACCGCTCATCTACAACCACAACAATATTTCCAAATGGTATTGATATTAGGGGTAATTGGTAAGAAATAGAGTCGAAGGAATCTGACAATTCTTGGTGCAGATTGGAGAATATTATTATGGAATATAAAAGAGGTCGTAGGGCGTGTCTTAATTTGATACGAGATCCAGTAGATAATTACATAGAACATAAAGATGAAATTGAAGAAGTTCTTAAATCATTCACAGTAATTCCACGAAATAAAATATCTAAAGTAGATACAGACCAATGGTTATATATTAGTTCGGCTTGGCGAGATAAAAATTATGTAAGAGCTGTCGAGATTTGTAAAGGTAGCAAGATTTACAGTACAGATGAAAATGATCTATACGAATTAGACAAAGAATTGAATAAACTTGGATTTAAGACAAGAATGGGTAAAAATTGTGATACAGGAACTTTAAGTATCGCAGTCTTGGAAGAACCTGAAGAGGTGGAAAATTGAAAATATGTGTAACAGGTCATAGACCAAATAAATTATATGGATATAATCTATCTGATCCACGTTGGCAGAGATTAAAAGAGCAGTTCAAATTAATTTTAAAAGAGAATAATTGTGAGGAAGCAATTACAGGAATGGCTCTTGGAGTTGATACGGTATTTGCATTGGCGGTATTAGAATTAAAAAACGAGGGATATGATATTAAGCTGCATTGTGCAATCCCTTGTAAAAATCATTCCTGCAAGTGGATTAAAGAAAGTGTTGACCAATACAATTACATTCTTTCTAAAGCAGATATCGTCAAGTTGGTATCTGATGAAGAATATAAGCCTTGGTTAATGCAGAAAAGAAATGAATATATGGTTGATTTAGCTGATAGAGTTATTGCAATTTGGGATGGCTCAAAAGGTGGAACAGCAAATTGTGTGAAATATGCTGAGAAGGTTGGTAAAGAAATTATCAGAATTGAACCATAGAACAGAGAATATATAGTTGGAGGTGAGAAATAAATGAACTTACAGGAAAATGTAAATAATTCACTAATGTTATCAAAGGTGGAACAGATGCATGATTTTAGAGGTTGGAGTCATAAACTTCCTGCTTTTCACTTTGATAAAGAATGGGATGTGACGATTATTCCACCATTTGCAGGTGCGATTATCAGATTTGTAATTGATTATAACGGAAAACATGTATCAGTATATTTTGATGCGTATTCAGAACTTGGATGGATGTATGATAATGATGAGCAGCCAATTCCGTATTTTGAATATTATGATTGCGTAGATGCTCACAGATATTATCTTAATGAGTCAGAACAGATGATGAATGACATTAGAAATTTCTTGAATAATTAGTCTTAGCGATTCAGCTAATAATTTCCCAAAATAAAAGAATAAAAGTTAGAGGTGAAAAATGTGAGTATGGTGAATTTAAATTTACACATAATTGTATTGATTGTGTTATGTCATTTAATTGGTGATTATGTGTTGCAATGTGATTTTATTGCACAGACAAAAGGAAAGAATTGGTATCATTTATTTGTACATTGTGCATTATATTGTGTTCCATTCTTAATAGTATTCGGTTGGACATGGCAGTTGGCAGTAATCTTTATTTCACATCTGATTATTGATCCGTTGAAAGCGAGATGGAATAAGATTACATATACTACAGACCAAGTATTACATTATATTATCGGAATGCTTTATCTGATTGGTTAATCTACCAAACAATTTCCAATAAAATTAAAAATCAAAAAAGAGAATAAGTAAGTGAAAGGAAAATTATATGAAATTATTTAAAACAGTAGACGAAAAGTTAAAAGAGATTGGTTTTGTAAAAACAAAAGAGAATGAATATGGTGTAGAGTATGAAAAAACCAATGCAACTGATACATACGAGTATATCCATAAAGTTTGTATTCTACATAAAAGTTCTGGTAAACACATTTTACAGTCTTATGATCCAGATTTGATGGATGAAAAGAAAGTTGGAAATACATGTGTTGGTCTTACGGGATATGAGATGAAGTTATTTCTTAAAAAGATGAAACAGATTGGTTTATATAGTAAATAACGAGTGAGGAATTCACTGTTTCCTGTGGATTTCGAGGAGGTGAGAAAGATAAAGAATCTTATAAATTTATCAGATATTATTCTTGATAAATTAGAGAATATAAATATAGATGCAAAAGGCACTATTAAAGACAAATCAGAAAGTATAAATATCGGAATTGATATTTCAAATTTAAATGATGCAAAGATGGAAATTAATTGTTGGGATGAATGGAACTCTATAACTGGAAAAATTGAACATAAGAAAAAGGCAACAATTAGTTTTACAGATTATGAAATGGACTATAAATTTCAAGATAAAAACAAAACTAATATATTGGAATGTTTATGGGAAGCAAGTAAAAAGTAATTAAAATATCTAATCAGTCTTGAACGATTCAGTTCAAAAAATTCCAAAAACAAAATGTCACGAAAATTATATATAAATCGAGACAAAACAAGAAAATAAATAAATGCGGAAAGCATTTGTATGGGTGGTTAAACAGCATACCCTTGGGTTTGTATACTCAAAAATCACTGTTGAAGATAGATTTTAATATAAATTTATTTTCTGTGTTCCAGTCGCAAGACTGTTCAAATATAGTTATCAAAAAATTTTATTACATATTATAAGGAGGATTCATTTAATGAATTTTGAAATGACAGGAAAGTTAAGCATTAGTAAGGAGAGTGACAAGTTTCATCCTTATCAGGAGAAACAGTTTGACTCTGGTTGGATTCGTAAGCAGTTAATGTTCAATGTTGCTTGTGGTGACAACAGACATATGCTTACTGTTACATCTGGTGCTTTTGCAGATGGACATGGTGATGTGTACACATTTTCTAAGAGTGGTGTAGATGAAGATGGTAATAAGGTTAAGGGAGAGTCATTAAAGATTCCATTCAAAGAGAGACTTACTTCTCCAAAATTAGCAGAGGTTGCTGAATTCAAGAAGTTTATCTTTGATCTTGAGAAGCCTGGTCGTAGATATAAGCTTGAGAAAGCTGCTGAAAAGGTTAAGGAAGGTACAAGTCTTACAGATGAAGAGTTAAAAGAGATTGGTCTTGAGAGCGAAACAGATGTAAATGCTGAACTTGAAAAGAGTAATAAGAGAAGACATGAGTTTATTTCCGAGTGGGATTTTATTGATTTCATCAAAAAGGTAATTGACAGTGGAAAGTATTCTGATAAGAAATTCTTTATTCGTGGAAATGGTGAATACCAGTATTCAGATAAAAACGAGAGAGTATATGAGTCTTATGTGCCTAATCGTATTTATCTCGCAGCAGATGACGCAGAAGAGACATCTACAGCAACAATCAATATCTTATTTAATTCTGAGAGTTTAGATGAGATGAGTGTTGAGGAGAAGGGTAAATATTATGTAAATGGTTACATGATGGAATATGACAATAATCGCAAGGGCAATATTCCTGTGCCAGTTACAATTACAATTCTAATTCCTTCTGATGATGCAGATGAAAAAGCCAAGAAGAGAGCAGAATCAATTAAGCATAAATTTATTGTTGATGATGACACATTTAAGGAATATGGGGCTGTTGTTAATATGCTGAATGGAGCACAGAAGACAGAGATTACAGAAGATATGCTCACTGACGAGCAGAAGGATGATTTAGAGTGTGGTCTTATTACTATGGATGATATTCGTGCTGAACTTGGTGGAAGTGTATATGGTGAAAGAATTAGAGAGTATCAGTTCTTAAAACCAGCAAAGGGCTTTACTAAAGGCAGACAGGATACAGTCTACACTGAGGACGATATGATTATCAAGCCACTCGAAGAAGAAGTTCCTGAAGGAACAGAAGACTTATTTGAAGATGACGATGATGAACTTTAAAAGAGACGAGGGCATTTGCCCTCTCTCAAAATTAAATAAAAATATGGAGGAATTATATTAATGAAGAAACCTATGTTACAGAGATCAGCAACAGAGATTAATAAGATTACAGGATTTATTATGGGTGTTCGTAAGTTTGGTAAGACAAGCTTATGGGCAGATATGATTAATGCTAAATTTGGAGATCCAGAAAAAGGACTGCTCGTATCATGTGGAATGGAGCATGGTACTAATATGATTGATAATATCTTTACTACTCACGCTAATACATGGAAAGATTTAGTGGAAGTTAAAGATTGGCTCATTAAAGAGAAAGGCAATGAGCACAATGTTGAGATGGTGTGTTTCGATAGTGCAGAAGAGTTTTTCGGAATTGCAGAGTCAGAAGTAATTAGATTGTCTATTCTTGAGAATGGTAAGAAGATTAAGTCAATCAAAGCTGCTTATGGTGGATATACAAATGGCGAGAAA
>UMLJ01027789.1_pt1 | contig 12161 bp, 12 predicted proteins | sample 1966521 | NCBI WGS metagenome assembly UMLJ01 (sample SAMEA4836199, study PRJEB28245) | human gut metagenome | biome: gut microbiome; material: fecal sample | place: Denmark | collected 2008
TCCTATACGCTCCCCTTGTCAAACATAATTTTAATGAATATGTAATTTTTTTAGAATTCCCTGGATTTTCTCTCGTTCTGATTGATTCATGGCAAAGGCATATACTATTGCCACATATAAGACTGTATACATTGCTGCCTTCAAAACGAAAGGTACTATTCCCCTTTGAGGCAAAAGGTATATATTGGCAACATATCCTATAACGAGACATACACCCGTAACCAGAGATATTCTGCCTATCTGTTTCCAGAAAGAAGCAATGGCAAGGTGTATCTCTTTTGCGTAGTACCAGTTCATAATAAATCCATTTCCTACGATCATGGAAACACCAGTAGCCACTGCACAGCCAATTCCCCCATAATGCATTCCCAGTGGAATCGCCATGACAAGATTCAAAACCCCTGTAAAAAAATAAATGCGAGCTCGGAAATCATAGCGATTCATGGCCTGCATAATAGCAAGACCAATATTTTGAATCAAATCCACAGTAAAAGGAATAATAATGAGCAAAGTAATAATATAAGAATCCTCAAATCCCGGTCCAGCCCATAAAGAAATGAACTGTTTCCCGAAGATAATAAACCCAGTTCCCACCAGAGCTAATAGATAATACTGCCATCTGCCTATTTGGATAAAGAGATCCGAAATCTTACCGATAGATTCCTTTCTTGCCACCATACCGGTAACATGAGGCAGATACACGCCGGATATGGCTGTAGAAAGGGCCATATAGTTCATATAAATCAGGGATGCAATAGAGTATACCGCCACTGCTGTCGTCCCGCTGATGATGCCCAGAATAATCTGATTCGTTTTCCAGAAGACCTGGTCAATCAGGGACACAGCAAAAACGCTCAAAGCCAATTTCTTGAACTCTGAGAAAAGCTCATGGTTCCAGTAATGAAAATGAATTTTCACGTGAAGGTCATGGAAGCAGTAATATACCCTTGCTCCGCTGAGCACCAGATTCAGTACCGTCTGCACAGCCGCCACAGAGAATGCACTTGGGTGACGCTGAAGCACCAGCACCACAAGAATCGGCTGCAACACCAACTGAATGGTTTCCATCCCTTTTAAAAAGAAAAAACGCTCATGGGCATTAATGACAGAACGGAAGACCATAGTGGATAAGGTAATTACAATATTCAAAAGCAAAAGCAGAAAAATCTGCTTTGCCTCATCCACTTCTGATACGGTCATACTTCCCGCAAAGATAACGTCAAGGAACCCATAGCAAATAAAGCCAATAGCCAGCGCCACTACAGTGACAGCGCCATATCCACGAACAGAAATGGCAAGTATATTCTCCATACCGATACTGTCCTTCAATGCCCTGTACTTGGCATAGAACCGGATGACCGCTGCAGAGAGACCGAAATCCATAATGCTGAAATAGGCAATCAAAGATCCTATGAGCTGATAAAGCCCATATTCGCTTTTGCCGATAAAATGAAGGAGTATCGGCACATAGAGAAAACCTATGATAACTTGTAGAGCAATATTGAAGTAACTAAAAGCAATTCCAATCTTACGTTGATTCATCATTATTAGATACTATATCTTCCTCACTATTTCCACATAATTGAAAGTACTTATAATCTAATAAATATATAAATCCAGATAACAATATACAAAAATACACCGTTCTAGAGGTAAAAAGACCCATAAATTGATCATCAATAAAAAGGAAAAATGGGATATACCCATAATAACTGTAAATCACTAACTTGCAAGATGAATTACTATGTTTCAAGTCATCATAGAAGTACGTAAGTATTACGCCAAAAGCAAACATGATAATGAGTAATCCCGGAAAAGAATAATCGGCTAATAATCTGTAGAAAATTGTATAGACGTTCGTCGTGATATGCTCAGTACCCTGAAACTCAACGAATGGAAGAAAAGGTCTCCCTGGCTCAAAATGAAAACCAAGAGAATTTAAATTACCATATATCCCCATCATTGTATTTTGTAAAAAATATTGATTTTCAACATGCACTGAAGTTACATACTGTTCGAGTGCAGGAACTGATAGACCTCCATAGTGGGAAATGATAGTTAAAGGACTACGTCCACCAATGCTAACTTTCCCTGTAAGAAATCCAAGAATAAAATATAAAACGATTGAGAAAATCCCTGTAACACCAATCATCTTAACTATTTTCAGCTTAGCTTTATGAGACGTTCCATTTTTACGTTGATATAAAATTATAGCCATAACAAGACCACAGATTATAAAATGTACAATACTTCTTCTTCCAGTAGACATAATAAAGAAGGGAATTGTCGACACAATCGGAAGAAGATATACACAATCCCTTAAAAGCAGCCGCGATCTCATAATTAAATTATTCATAAAAACAAATAGAAAAGAAGTTGCAAAAATCATAGCGACTAAATTTCTATAACTCACCCATCTAGAAAAACTGATTTCCCCTCTTTCAAGAGGATACCGGAGTGTCATAATCATATTGGCTAAGCCAGATTGATTTCCTAATTGTAATGATAATTCATATAATTCTTTTACGCTCATCAAAGATAAGATTAATGTTATAAATGAACAAATCACAACTATTAGATAGGGAACCTTATATATTCCAAACTTAATTTTTTCAATTTTATTTTTTGATCTAACAACGTTAGCCGCAACTCTATTATAGAAATAAAAATGAAGAAATCCTGCCCCCATGGCAAAAGAGAGCATTCCTCCGAGAACGATTAAAGATGTGTCAGGACCTACATACAAATTCCATTTATTTATATTGAAGACGCCAAGAAATAAGCTAAATGTCATCACAAAAAAGAATGAAACAGTTGGCTGAATTAAGTCATAATTAAAATAAAAAAATAGAGAAATAGATGCAAGCCCAATTAGTACTGCCAAAACTGGCAAGAAATTAATGTTTTCCATCATTACCTTTACGCATATTGCATACAAGAATAATAGTTGTCATTCCTACTACACCAAGAACAAAACCAATTATTCCATATTTAAGAACAACTTTATTATTAGAAGTAACATTTTTTTCGGGAATTAAATCTACAGATGTAATTACTGTATAAGATCCCAAAGCATCTTTTTTGTCAGCAAAATAAATAAAATAATCTAAAAAATGTTCACCATGAGAACTTACATAATTCAAATCTATAGGTTCACTTTGCTTAATGGATAACTGAATTTCAATTCTTCCCGCACCATAGTAAGAAACAATAATATGTTTATCAATCCATGAAATTTTCTGCAAATTTGTTTTTTGGTTCCAGCCAGGTGCAAGCTTATTATAATCATATTTTTCTTCCGTTTCCTCTATAAATCTTCCTAAGAAAGATGACGACTTAAGATATCTATCATAGTGAAGCGTATCATAAGAATCCTTATAATCGTTAAGTCTTAATGTCTTTCCAATAAGAGTATCGTCAGAAGGTGCTAACACATATGTATTTTTATTAAAATATTTTACACCCATAAATAAACAGGAAAATATAATACCAGCAACAACGAGTAATGACCATCTCTTTCTTAAAATGCTTAACACGTTAAATATCCTATCTCTATCAGCCATGTCGTTTCACCTTTCGGATAGTTCCTACCTTGAACTTAAAAATACTTTTGAATTATATTGAAATCACTTGAAGTTCCTAATTAAAAAAATATAAATAAAATTACAACATAAACCATCTTAATCAGTGTCCATGAAAAAGCTACTCTCTTTTTAGAGCACTTTTAGCTAAGCAAGTCTGTTATAAAAGACCATTTTCTGGAATTATAAGTTGCCCCCCGTAGTCATTCTCATGTATATCGAAGCTGGCCTTATTCCAGTCATAGATTTCATACATGATCAGGACAAACTTCTTACAAGAAGCCATATGCCATTTCACATCCTCCGGATTCTCTTTTTTCACCAAACCAGCATTAATGACTCTTTATCATTATCATGCTGCAGTCTCTTTGGAAAGAGCAGTTAGAGTTACATACTATTCACCAATATAGATGTAGAAAAAACGAAATTTCCCTATTTAGCTCTAATTTTTTTTAGAATTTGATTTAAGGCTTTTATGCTAAATCCTTTCACCCCATATAAATCTAAAACAGCACGATACATGGCCATCTTCATCAGGCTCCCCTCAAGCATCCTTAAATATTTTCTGTAATAGTAGGACTGCCGTTCGAGCCTTTTCTGCCCTTCTTCATCAAGCCAAGTTGCCGAATAATGATGGATTGCATATGTATTTTCATCTTTCATTATCCATCCAGTCAAATATGACTTAGCAATAAAGGCCTCCATGGGAAGAACTAATATATCACCTGGAAGCACCTGACGTTTACCATTGAGTTTAATCCCATAAGTATCCACAAGGACTTTAGTAAGGATTCTTAAATTTGGCGTCGTATCCAAAGATCCATCAGCTCTCCTGAAATGCCTTGTTTTATAGGGTTTTAGCAAATCAGAAACCATTGGTGAATGAGCTGAAATCCCAAAAGTCCCAATTGATACATGTTTATTATCTTCAAAGCACAGGAATCCATTGTGATTCATTAATGGATTGAAGGTTCGTACAACCTCTACATCGGTGTCCATATAGATCCCGCCAAACTTATAAAGTACAACAAGTCGTGCATAATCTGCAACAAAGGCCCAGCGCTTTACACAGTAAGCCTCATAGCAGTAATCATTCGAATGAACATCAAAATTGGATTCATTCCATTCCTTGATTTCATAATCAGGACAATTTTTTTCCCAGGATCTTATACATTCTTTTACACTATCCGGTTTTTCTTTTCCGCCAAACCAACAATAATGAATAATTTTAGGTATCATTAATTTCTCCTTAGCAGTTATCGCAAATATCTCCAAAGCCAGAAACAGTGCATCTTGATAAAATAAATGACATGCCCAAGTAAAAGGACTCCTATACTTATTTTATTCACCAGCATAAAGTTCATAATTTTAAAAGTCAATGATGTGTTAAGATTCTTACTCCTGATTTCCTGCCAATGCATATCTTTATAAACATTTCTTATAAATCTCATTTGCTCTGACAGATGCTGATTACTCTGAGGATAGCACATCATTTGAACAGTTAAAAAGACAATCTTTAAAAACTGATTATTTAGCATAATTATAGCTTTATCTAATAGATTCGATTTTTTCAGCTGATTAAAGCGATAGTCCCAGATTCCTTTATGTATTTCATAAAATCTCGGCTGGTATTTGCTACGCAAACTCCCTACCTGTTTTCTTCTATAGTGTAATAGTACATCAGGTATAACTACAACTGATGTCAGATAACTCCATAATCTTCCCATTAGTTCTGCATCTTCGCTTAATGGAATTTTACTGAAATGGAGATCTTTCCTTTTTATAAACTCCGTACATATAGCTTTATTTGAAGACCAGGTAAACATATCTTCACTCTGCATCTGGAGCACAATAGATTCACGCAACGCATCATCGTTGCTTCCATGTATTTCCAGACTATGAGGAACACAACGTTGAGTGGATAAATGTTTATCCTCTAAAGAATACCACTCATGTGCATAACCGAAGAAGACCATCTCAGAATGTGTTTTTTCAACAACCTGAGAGACTGTCGCCAATAAATTCGGCTCCCACCAGTCATCGGAATCCAGAAAAAGAACATAATCTCCTCTCATGGATCGCATTCCAATATTTCTGGCATTAGATAAGCCTCCGTTTTGAGAAAGAGAAATGATACGGATTCTTTTGTCTTTCTCTGCATAGTTTTCACAAATAGACAGGCTGTTATCCGGAGAGCAGTCATTGACAATAATCAGTTCGAAATCTCCATACGATTGAGACAATACGCTTTCAATCGCCTGAGAAACATATTTCTCAACGTTATAAATAGGCATGATAATGCTGAAAGCAGGATTGGCCCTATTTGTTTTTGATAAATTTTCTTTCAAGGAATCTGCCAATTTTTTTCACCCAATTCTGCTTTTCAAAATAATCCACATTGCACTCATAGTAGGGATACCCTTTTGTTTCAAGCCAGACGTCCAGCAGCAGTTCATCGATAAACCATCTCTGTTCCTGCTTGGGGTACTTGGAGAGGTCTACTTTCTTCTCTACTTCAAACATAACGCCAAACCACCATGAGCAGAATTCATCAAAATAATCCTGCCGCATGACAAACATATTGAACATATGAGCCCAGGTGCGGTTCATAAAGATATCCCATCCCTTTATGAATTCGGGATATTTTTCTTTGATCACATCAAATGCAGCATCAAACTGTTCTCTAGGATGTGCATGAAGGTAATGTTCCTGATTCGTTTCGATACGATATTTCCTTTTATCTGCAACAATGATGTGATGCTGCTTCAGGATAGATTCCCAGTCCTCTTTGGTCAAAATATCATTTCTTTTCTTATCTATAGAGCGCAGAAAAAAACCTTTATGTGTAAAATATCTTCGATAATGTACCAGTCCTATGTAATCTGCCTTGAGATTTTTCCAAGCCCAATAAACACCGGTTAATTCACAATAGGCAGGATTTCTATCTGAAATATTCTCTCCTGTATCATCTCCCATAATATCCATAGATGGTTTTCCTTTTTTTCCAACATGAATCGGTACGTATACAGCATCTGCAGGATGCCAGTATGGCTTGTGCATGGCAATCAGAATTTTAATATCCAACTTATTTTCCAAACTCACTTTCTACCAAACGAAGTGCGGAGGCTGTAACTTTATCCATATCATAATATTTATATTCTCCCAGTCGGCCGCCAAATATGACGTTCTTTTCAGCTTTTGCCCTGTCCGCATATTTTTTATATAAGTCCTGATTCTTTTGGTTATTTACCGGATAATAAGCTTCATCTCCCCGTTTCCATGAAGCCGGATATTCTCTGGTTATGTATGTGACAGGTTGCTTCCCGAATTCAAAGTGCTTATGCTCGATGATGCGGGTATAGGGCGTCTCACGATCCGTATAATTCACAGCAGCTACCCCCTGATAATTTGGCATGTCCAAGCGCTCTATTTCAAAGCGAAGTCCCCGATATTCCAAATCGCCAAAGCAGTAGTCAAAATATGCGTCGATAGCACCAGTATATATAATCTTTTCAGCCTGTTCATTCCAAAATTCCCGATCCTGCAGATAGTCAGCATTCAGTCTGCATTCGATTCCATCCAGCAGATTCTGGATGAGCACATTATATCCGCCAATCGGTACTCCCTGGTAGCGATCATTAAAGTAATTATTGTCATAGGTATAACGAACCGGAAGTCGTTTAATAATGAAAGCAGGAAGTTCTGTGCAGGGCCGCCCCCACTGTTTTTCTGTATATCCTTTGATCAGTTTTTCATAGATATCGGTACCAACGAGAGAGATAGCCTGTTCTTCCAAATTCTGCGGTTCATGTGTAATCACTGCACGCTGCTTTGCTATTTTGGCAGCAGCTTCCTGCGGTGTAATAACTCCCCACATTTCATGAAAGGTATTCATGTTAAATGGAAGGTTATACAGCTCCCCTTTATAGTTAGCAATGGGGGAATTGACATAATTATTGAATTCAGCAAATTGATTGACGTAGTCCCATATTTTTTTATCAGAAGTATGGAAAATATGTCCACCATAATAATGAATATGGATACCATCCCTGTTTTCGCAGTAAATATTCCCCCCCAGATGGCTGCGGCGTTCAATAACAAGGCATTTTTTTCCCCTTTTATGTGCCTCATGCGCAAATACAGCTCCAAACAGTCCGCTGCCTACGATTAAGTAATCATATTTTTTCATAACCATGTCCTCACCAATTCAATACTGTCATAACAAAATATGAAAGAGAGTCACAATATCCATCTGCTGGAATCATTATTCTTTGGCTGTACTAAAAATCTTCATCATCATATGGACAAAAATCATGTGAAAATCTTCAGTGACCTGCATATCTTCAACAGGAACATGGAGATGGTAATCAGACAGTTCTCCCAGCTTCCCGCCATGGAAACCGGTCATACCGATGACCTTGGCACCAATGGATTTCGCATAGGTCACTCCGTTGATAATATTTCTGGAATTGCCACTTCCTGAAATAGCCAGAACCAGATCATCCTTTGTGATTACATCTTTCATCTGGATTTCAAAAACCTTGTCATAGGAAATATCATTAGCTATAGCGGTCATAATAGGAATATTATCATTCAAGCAGATAAGTTTGAATTTTCTCCCTGTACTGAGAGATATGCCCTTATTAAAATCACATACCATATGACTGGCAGTAGCAGCACTTCCGCCATTTCCCATAACAAATATAGAGGCCCCTCTGTGCCAAGCACCATAAATGGCCTGCATGGCATGATTAATTTCTTCGAGGTCAAGCTTTTGGAAGATGTCTATATCTTTAGACAAATATTCCTGAATAGAAGATTTATAATCCATCATATACCTCTTTACTATTAGTACTTTCTATTCTTTTCCCAATTCAATGCACTGGTCAGAATCTGTTCAAGTGAACTATTTTCAAGCCTCCACCCCAGCAGTTTCTTTGCTTTTTCGTTGGAGGCTACCAGCACAGCCGGATCTCCAGGACGTCTCCCCACAATGTCATACGGGACCTTGAGACCACTGATTTTCTCAAAGGCATGAATGATTTCGAGTACGGTGAAGCCAGTCTGGCTTCCAAGATTAAACTGCTCTGAACAGTTATTCTCCATAATGTATTTCAGTCCAAGGTAATGGGCTGCTGCCAAATCTTCTACGTGAACATAATCACGGACACAGCTGCCGTCTCTTGTATCGTAATCATTGCCAAATACCTTCAACTTTGGATTTCCATAAAGTGCGGACTTGATGACCAGCGGAATCAGATGGCATTCCGGATTGTGCGCTTCTCCGATTAATGCATCATGGGAGCAGCCGGAAGCATTGAAATAACGGAAGGAGCAGGAATGGATACCATATGCCGTTTCAAATTCCTTAAGCATATGCTCACCAATAAGCTTTGTACGGCCGTAGGGATTAATCGGGTTCTGAGGATGTTTTTCATCAATCGGTGTATAAACCGGTTCCCCAAAAGTGGCTGCGGAAGAAGAAAATACGATATATTTTACGCCTGTTTCTACCATAGCATCCAACAGGTTCAGCATATTGGATACATTATTGTGATAATAACGGGATGGTCTTGCAACAGAGTCCGGCACGGAAGCAAATGCAGCAAAATGAATGACTGCATCAATTTTTTCCTTTGTCAAAATCTCTTTTCCCAGGTTTTTATCACCAAAGCTTCCCTTGATGAATTTCCCGAATATGACGGATTCTTCATGACCATCGCTCAAATCATCGAGTACAACTGTATGAATTCCTTTGTCATGGAAATATCTATTGCAATGACTTCCAATATATCCTGCACCGCCAGTAATTAAAACATTCATTTTTCTTCCTCCTTAATAATCCAATGTACAGCCTTCAGCAAGCTGGAACTGTCGTGATCTGCATTGAAATTCGGCCCATCAATCGATATGGTTTTAATGCCATAATTTTTACCGGCCTCTATATCTGTCCTGCTATCTCCTATCATATACGATTTATCTTTATTTATCTTGAATTTTATTTCTGCCTGCAGAAATAATCCTATATCCGGCTTGCGGCAGTGGCACTGTCCAATATCATGGGGACAGACGAATATATCATCTATACGAGCATCAAAGCTCAGAAGCTCTTTTTTCATGAACTGATGAATCTGATTCAGATCCTTCATGGTCATGAGTCCACGAGCGATTCCTCTCTGATTAGTCACGATGACTACCTTATATCCTGCAGCATTCAACAGATGAATGGCCTCGCCTGCCCCTGAAAGCAACTGAAATTCATTAACCGATTTAATATATTCATGTGGAGGTGCCTTACGATTAATAACTCCATCCCGATCAAGAAATATCATCTTATTCTGCAAAGTATACCACCCGGCTTCCATTCAGAGATATTTCAAAATCTAATTCTCTTAGACCTAATGCTTCCCGTACGGCCGGCTGATACGGTTCATCACAGTACAGAAGAATGAATCCGCCGCCGCCGGCACCAAGAAGCTTTCCGCCTGCAGCGCCTGCGCTGATTGCTTTTTGATATAATTCATCAATTTCTGGATTACTGATTCCCGAGGTAATAGATTTCTTCTTCTGCCAGGCTTCGTCCAGCATTTTAGCAAAATCAGGAGTAAATCCTTTCTGAACCAGTCCATCTCTCATGCGATTTGCCTGATCTCTCATAAACATCAAAACTTCCATCTTGTTTTTCGTTTCCTGGCTCTGCCGAGAGAGTATGCCATCTGCGCTGCGGCGAATGCCGGTGTAAAACATCATCAATTTCCTGTTCATATTGCGTAAATCATTATCAGAAACTAAGATTTTTTCACGCTGCACATCACTACTACGTTCAAAGGTAAAATAATTGACACCGCCATAGGCAGCTGCATACTGATCCTGCTTGCCAATCGGATGACCAAGGACATTGATTTCAATCTGGCAGGCACGATTTGCCAATTCCCCCGCAGAAAGACGTTCTCCTACATAAGTGTAGAGGGCATTTAAGAGTCCAACTGCGAAACTACTGCTAGAGCCCAGCCCTGTTCCTGATGGAATATCTGCAATAGATGTAATTTCTATACCTCCGGGAATACCTACCATACGAAGGCATTCTCGAGCAATGTCATGCTTCAGTTCATCAACATGGTTAACGATTTCGGTCTGGGAATAGCTTACCCGAATACTGTCATCAAATCGTTTATTGACTGTAATATAAATGTATTTATCAATAGATGTACTTACTACCGCACCATATCCATTTTTATAAAAAGCCGGTAAATCCGTACCGCCACCGGTAAAACTGATTCGTAAAGGCGTTCTTGTAATAATCATCCCTGCCATTCCTCCTGCGCTTTTTGATAATTACCCATAGTTCCTATATCCAGAAGATAATCTTTGATTTCAAAACCGGCCATTTTACCGATCAATAAAGGTAAAACATCTTTCCCCATATCCACTTCATCTTTAGTACTGGGAATATAATCAAATATTTCCTGTCCTGCCACATAAATGCCAGCATTCGCTAAATTGCTGACCGGATGCTTCGGCTTTTCAATAAATTCAGTAATCATATGCTTTTCATTGACTGTGGCAATTCCACATCCTGTCGGATTATTCGTATGAAACAGCCCCATTGTCAGCACAGGTTTAACCTGCTCATGCCGAAGCACTAACTGGGATAAGTTGGCATTGGTCAGGTTATCTGCATAGCAAATAAGAAAACTGCCTTCACTTTCAACAAACTTCTTATTCGCCCTGAGTGTGCCGGCACTCCCTAAAAGTACCGGTTCATAGGATTCATGAATTTTTACTTTATGGCCCTGCCGGTTATAGGAACAAATAAAGTCTCTCACCGGCTCTGGTAAATAATGCGTATTGATAAGTACATCAGAAACATTATACTTTTCAAAAAGGTCCATCCACCATCCAAGGAGAGGCTGTCCTTTGATAGAAACCATGCACTTTGGAATTGTATTCGTAATCGGCCTGAGCCGGGTTCCTAAACCGGCAGCCATTAAAAATGCTTTCATTAATAAGCTCCTTTATGCTTTACTACCACTGCCACAGTTCTCCATAGCAACACCATATCCAGCCATACGCTCCAGTTGTGAACGTACCAGCTGTCCATCTGCACGCGCTCGGGATAGTCGATATCACTTCTTCCACTGGTCTGCCACATGCCGGTGATGCCTGGGAGGACGGAGTAGTACTCCTTGATATATTTCCCATACCGCGGAACTTCCTTCTGGATGATGGGACGGGGACCGACGAGGCTCATCTCACCTTTGAGGACATTCAGGAGCTGAGGCAGCTCATCGAGGCTAGTCTTTCTAAGGAAGGCGCCGCTCTTTGTGATGCGGGGATCGTTCTTCAGTTTGAATTCTCTATCCCATTCTTCTTTCGCCGCCGGATCGGTCGCGAGGAGGTGGTCTAAAACTTCCTGTGAATTCGTACACATGGAGCGGAATTTGTAGCAGTTGAATTCTTTCCCGTCTTTGCCGACACGACGATGCTTGAAGATGACCGGTCCCGGAGAGTCGTGATAGACCCATGCTGCGATGAGGAGAAGAATCGGCGAGATCAGAAGACCGCCGCAGATGGTGGCGG
>UMLJ01046945.1_pt1 | contig 12109 bp, 7 predicted proteins | sample 1966521 | NCBI WGS metagenome assembly UMLJ01 (sample SAMEA4836199, study PRJEB28245) | human gut metagenome | biome: gut microbiome; material: fecal sample | place: Denmark | collected 2008
TCAACACGCTCGGTATGCCAACCTCCACCACCGTGTCATTGGTGTTTGAGTTGCTCGGCGGTGCCTTCATCCTCTCAACCCTGAAGATGTGGGGCGACCCAAGCCTCAACTACAGCGTGCTGCTCAATAGCGACAAGGCATTGGAGGTGATCATCGGTATCTTCGCATCCGTTGCCATCGCCTTCTTCTTCGGCGTCATCGTGATGTGGATCTCACGTGTCGTATTCACCTTCAATTATAAGAAGCACAGCCGCTACTCCATCGCCATCTTCGGTGGTATCGCCTTCACCGCCCTCTCCTACTTCATCCTCATGAAGGGCTTGGGCAAGAGTCCTTACCTGCCTGCTGAGTGGCGTGACTATATCAGCGACAACATCGGAATGCTCCTCGTCGTCACCTTCGTGGTGTCTGCCATCGTGATGGAGTTCCTCCACCTCTGCCGCGTCAACATCTTCAAGTTCACCGTCTTGATGGGTACCTTCGGCTTGGCGATGGCTTTCGCCGGCAATGACCTCGTCAACTTCATCGGTGTGCCTCTCGCCGGTCTCTCTTCATACCAAGACTATATGGCGAATGCCAATGGAGCCGCCCCTGATGCCTTCATGATGACATCACTGATGGAGAGTGCCAAGACCGCCCCTGTATTCTTGCTCATCGCCGGAGCGATCATGATTGTGGCAATGGCGACCTCGAAGAAGGCTCAGAACGTGATCAAGACTTCCGTGGATTTGAGCCGCCAGGACGAGGGCGACGAGATGTTTGGCAGTTCTTCTGCCGCTCGTGTCATCGTACGCAACTGCCAGAACGCCGACTCTTGGCTCAACCACTTCTTGCCTCAGGGCTTGAAGAACTGGATCAATAGCCGATTCAACAAGAACGATGTGGAGCTGGAGGAGAGTGCCGCCTTCGACGTGGTTCGTGCAGCCGTCAACCTCGTGTTGGCATCCATGCTCATCACCATCGGTACCAACCTCAAGTTGCCTCTCTCTACCACCTACGTCACCTTCATGGTGGCAATGGGTTCTTCGCTCGCCGACCGTGCTTGGAGCCGTGAGAGTGCCGTGTTCCGTGTCACTGGTGTATTGAGCGTGATCGGTGGATGGTTTATCACCGCTGGTGTGGCATTCTTCGCTTGTGCCGTGGTATGTCTCGCCATGCACTTCGGAGGCATCGTGGTTCAGAGTGCCTTCATCGCCCTCGTCATCTTCATGCTCATCCGCAGCAACATCCAGTATAGCAAGAAACAGAAGGAAGTGAGCAGGGGCAGCACCTTCCAACTCATGATGCGCTCTCGCGACCCAGAGATTGTATGGGACTTGCTTCGCCGCCAGGTATCTCGCACCCAGAGCTACGTGTGCCACTTCGCCCTCGTGGAGTTCAACCTCATCATGGATGGTCTTGCCAATGAGAACACTCGTGACTTGCGCCACGCCAACAAGGAGTTGAAGAAGGAGCAAGACATGCTGAAGAAGTTCCGCCGCCAGGAGATGCTCGGACTGAAACGTTCGCCAATGGAGGTTGCCATCGAGCGCAACACTTGGTTCCACCTCGGTGCCAACAGCAACCAGCAGTTCATCTACTCTCTTCGTCGTATGCTCGACCCTATCAAGGAGCACGTGGATAACAACTTCAACCCTCTGCCTGAGGAGTACGTGAAGGAGTTTGCGCCAATCCGTCAGAAGATCAACGACTTGATGAAGATGACGGCAGAGCAGATAGAGACCGACCGATACGAGAACTATCGTGAGATTCTCGCCGAGGCAGATGCTTGCAAGGACGAGTTGAGCGTAGTGCGCAAGAAGCACATCGACCGCATCCAGCACACCAAGGGCAACACCTTGATGCAAATCTCCTTGGTATATCTCAACGTATTGCAAGAGAGCCAGGAGTTCCTGAGCGTGATGAAACACCAGCTCAGAGCTGCCAAGAAGTTCATGGAGGAATAAATCGCATACACATAAAGAAGCCTGCTAATCCTTTCGGACGAGCAGGCTTCTTTTTTATTCGAATGTTTATCCTAGAATGTCGTGGCGATCCTTCACCCACTTTATTTCTTCCCAGCTTTCAACTCCTGATCCCACTTCACGAGTCGATTGTACTCCTTCTTGGTGATGCGCATGAAACTACCATGCTGAGGAGCCGTCACGCCCTTGATATCGACAGGGTCGGAGAAATTGCGGAGATATTTGTCGGCCTTGCAGATGCGATAATGCTTAGGATGGTCGCTGTACTGGATGTAAGCCACACGCCAGGTATCGTCGTCTATCAACTGGAAGGCGCTGCTGCCCTCAGTCATCTTGTTGCCCTCGAAGCTCACATAGTCGTCATCCACAGGAGCACCCCAACCATGAGTCAGGTACTTGCTCGTAGCCGTGAAGATGCCTCGCTTGCCACCCTCCTTCTTGATGAGCATGTGGTACAAGCCATCGCTCTTCAGATAGTTGATGTCGGCATCGATGGTGGCATAGCCCCAATCGAAAAGCAAGCGAGGGGTCGTAATCTTGGTGAAACTCTTGTCGGCATGACTATAATACATGCGGTCGTATTTCTCCTCCGGACGGTTGAGCATGGAGTAATAAATCATATATCCGCCCTTCTCGCCATTCTCCCACACGAAGTCTGGGTCCCAAAATATCTGAGGGGCCCATACACGATTGATGGTCTCCCAGTTCTTGTAAGGCGACTCCGCCTTGCCTGCATCACAGAAGTTGGCCATACCATTGCGGAAGTCGAAGGTGACGCTCATCCAATGAATCAAGTCATCGCTTCGAAGCAAGTCGATGCCATAGTTGTCCCACTTGTGGCTCTTGGCAACACACATGTCGGTGGTCACCATCAGGTAGCCCTTCCCATCATGGGCACGGGTGATATAGGCATCACGAGTTCCACCCTCGATACGAGCATGCTCCTTGGGGTCGAAGATAGCCTTGCCCTCATTGATGTCTTGATAATTGTATCCATCACGAGAAATGGCGAAAGCTGTATATTCCCCCTTGTCACTCATGTGGCAATAGAGATAACCATAATTTCCTTTCTGTAGATTCTGCGCTTGCATTGGAGCCAAGGCAAGCAACGATAATAGAACCGTTGATAATTGCTTCTTCATTTTTTTGATTGTTAGATTTATATGACTGAATAGATTCTTCCGCATCATGCGAAATAGGTGTATGATGACACCCGATTGCAAAATTACAATTTTCCAACGAACCCACAAAAGAAAAGGGAGAAATTCTAGCCGATTCTGTCGTTTTTGACGGAAAAGACTCCTAAAATCACGTTTTCTTCTCTTGAAGAAACAAAAAGAAAACTAAGTGTTACGCCAGAAAGTAGGTTTCTCATTCTTTTATGCTACCTTTGCAACCGAGATTTCTTCTCATCCTCAACGATTACTAAAAATAATAAACTATGAGCCTGAACAACAAAAAGAAGATTGGTCTGAACAACATCAAGAAGAGTGTTTTCCTCGGTATGGCTTTGCTCTCATCGCTTAGCCTCTCCGCTGCCGACAAGTTTGTCTCCTTCCACCAAGGCGACCTGCTCCTCAATGCCGACAACCGGGTACAGATTTACCTCGACAATAACGATTGCAGAGGAGTAAACTATGCCGCCAAAGCCCTCGTAAAAGACATACAGAAAGTAAGTGGAAGTCCAGCCTTCCTCCTCTCGGATGCCAACACAGCATTGTCGGGAGGCTCAAACTCGCAAGCCAACGCAAGAGCCAATATTATCGTAGGTACCATCGGACACTCCGCTGCCATCGACCGCCTCGTCAAGCAGCGTCGCCTCGATGCCAAACTCCTCCAAGGCAAGCACGAGAAATTTATCATCACCCTCATCGACGGTCAACTGGTCATTGCCGGAAGCGATCGCCGTGGCACCATCTATGGCATCTACGAACTCTCTCAGCAGATGGGCGTATCGCCTTGGTACGACTGGGCTGACGTGCCTATCGAACACCACGACTCCATCTTTGTCAACAAGGGCATCTATACGGATGGCGAACCAGCCGTGCGCTATCGTGGCATCTTCCTCAACGACGAGGCTCCTTGCCTCACGTCTTGGGTGAAGAACACCTACGGCACGGAATATGGCGACCACCGATTCTACCAGCGAGTATTCGAACTGGTGCTCCGCTTGCGAGGCAACATGATGTGGCCTGCCATGTGGGGATGGGCTTTCTACGCCGATGACCCGGAGAACGAGAAGACCGCCGACGAGATGGGCATTGTGATGGGAACCTCCCACCATGAGCCGATGGCTCGCAACCACCAGGAATATGCACGCAACCGTGAGGGTTGGGGTGCCTGGAACTATCAGAAGAACAAGCAAGGACTACAGAAGTTCTTCCGTGAGGGAATCGAACGCATGAAGGGCACAGAACAAATCGTGACCATCGGCATGCGTGGCGATGGAGACGAGGCTATGAGCGAGGATGCCGACACCCAACTGATGCAGCAAATCATCGCAGACCAACGCCAAATCATCTCTGACGTCACAGGCAAAAAAGCAAGCGAGACACCACAGGTTTGGGCTTTATATAAAGAGGTATTGGATTATTATGACAAGGGAATGAAGATTCCTGACGACGTGACACTCCTGTTATGTGATGACAACTGGGGCGATGTGCGCCGAGTGCCCAATGCTCAGGAACGCAAGCACAAGGGCGGTTGGGGCTTATACTATCATGTCGATTACGTAGGTGCTCCTCGCAACACCAAGTTCCTCAACGTCACACCTGTGCAGAACCCATGGGAACAGCTCACCCTCGCCTACGAGAACGGCATCGACCGCATTTGGATTCTCAACGTGGGCGACCTAAAACCGATGGAATATCCTATCAGCCAATTCATGGACATGGCGTGGAATCCTCACAAATACTCCGTGGAGCATATCACCGACCACACCCGTGACTGGTGTGTGCAGCAGTTTGGTGGAGCGAAGCAAGTTGGCAATGAGAACTTCGGGAAATCTCAAGCTGAGGAGGCAGCCCGCATCCTCAACCTCGTCTGCAAGTACAATGGTCGTTGTACCGCCGAGATGCTCGACAAGAACACCTACGACCTAGAGAGCGGAGAATGGCAGGAAGTGGTGAACCAATATCTCAAACTGGAGGCTGATGCCCTTCGTCAATACAACTCTCTTCCTACCGCTTACCACGATGCCTATCGCCAACTCATCCTCTTCCCAGTTGAGGTGATGAGCAACTTGCATCAGATGTACTTCGCCCAAGCCCAGAACCACAAGTACTATGAGCAAGGCAACCCACTAGCCAATGAGTGGGCAGACGAATGCGAGCGTCTCTTCAAGCGAGATGCCGAACTTTGCGACTTCTACAATCACAAGATGTCGAATGGCAAATGGAATGGCATGATGACCCAGAAGCACATCGGTTACACCTCTTGGAACGATGATTTCGAGAAAGACACCTGTCCTCCACTCCATCGCATAGAGAAGGCTGATGAAGGCGGCAACGTCATCGCAGATGAAAACGGCGTGGTCAGCATCGAGGCTCCATATTTCTTCAGCAAGACCGATGCAGAAGCGAAGTGGACGAAGATTCCATTCATGGGCAAGAGCCTTGCCGGCATGACTTTGATGCCATACACCCAGAGCGTGAAGGGAGCCAGCATCACATATAAGTTTAAGCTGCACACCAAGAAGGTTCGCCTCCACATCATCACGAAATCGACCCTCGATTATCTCAACAAGGGCGGTCTCACGTATAGTGTCAGCCTAGATGGCGCTTCGCCTATCCAAGTAAACCTCAACAAAGACTTGAACGAGAAGCCTGAGAACATCTACGATCTCTACTACCCTACCATCGCCACTCGTATCATCGACAAGGTGATAGAGTTGGAACTGCCTGCATTGTCAGACGGCATCCACACGCTCACACTCACACCTCACGACCCAGCGATTATATTCGAAAAGATTGTGGTGGATGGAAGAAAAGGAAAGAAAAGGGTGAAAGTGATTTAAATTGTTTGGTGACTTGACGCAAATTTCATAACTTTGCAGCCAAATCATTAATAGAGAATAATATGTTTAGTGGAATCGTAGAAGAGATGGCCACCGTCGTGGCTATCAAGCATGATAAAGAGAACATCGACTTCACCCTGTCTTGTTCTTTCGTAGATGAACTCAGCATCGACCAGAGCGTTGCCCACAATGGCGTGTGCCTCACCGTGGTGGAAATCAAGGACGGCACCTACACCGTAACGGCGATGAAGGAAACACTCGACCGCAGCAACCTAGGATTGCTCCAGGTGGGCGACAAGGTGAACGTGGAGCGCTCGATGGTGATGAACGGCAGACTGGATGGTCACATCGTGCAGGGCCACGTGGATGAGACCGCCAAGTGCATCGCCATGAAGGATGCCGATGGCTCCACCTATTTCACCTTCGAATATGAGTTGAACAAGGAGATGGCTCGCAAGGGTTACTTCACCGTCGATAAGGGCAGCGTCACCGTGAATGGCGTATCACTCACCGTTTGCGAACCTACCGACAACACCTTCACCGTCGCCATCATCCCTTACACCCGTAAGAACACCAACTTCTGCAACATCGAGGTAGGCACCACGGTGAACATCGAGTTCGACATCCTAGGCAAGTACATCGCTCGCCTGAAGAGTTTTGAATAAGACACACGATAAAGCCTGCTTAGCTGATTTTATCTCAGCAGCTTGCAAGCAAACAAGGCGATGACGATGAAGCAGATGAGCGGGATGATGAAGCCGATGGCCATGTTGGTCTCGCCTATCACACCCATCAACACTGGGGCGATGGCTCCTCCCACGATACTCATGATGAGGAAGGACGAGCCTCGCTTTGTCTCGTTGATGCCCAAGCCATTGAGCGACAAGGCAAAGATCGTAGGGAACATGGTCGCCTCACAAAGATAGGTGAGCACCAATGCCACCAACGCCGAGATGCCTGAACCCCAAATCACGTATGCCATGCAGAGGATGCCACCGATGGCACATGCCAAGAGCACCTTGCTCGCCTGGATGCGATTCATCAGCCAACTGCCCAATAGTCTGCCCCCGAAAAACAAGCCCATACCGCCAAAGGAGAGCAACAAGGCTGCTGTTCTGGAAGATACCGTTGGCACCTTCTCCGTCACATAGTTGATGAAGAAACTATTGATGCCCGTCTGTGCTGCCACATAGAAGAAGAGAGCGACCAAACCGAAGACAAAGACGGAGGAATGCCACAAGGATGGCTCCACCTTATTATATATAGGAGTTTGTTGTTCCACTATCTCAGGCAACTGGATGCGAGAGAAGACAAAGGCGACAATCAGCACGATGACACCAATGACGGCGTATGGCAAAGAGACCGAACCGCTATTGCCATCCTCGCCACTGAAGACCACGAGTCCTCCCACGAGTGGACCGACAATCCATCCCAAGCCATTGAGCGACTGGGCGAGATTCAATCGTGAAGGGGCTGTCGCCTCATCGCCGAGCACAGCCACATAAGGATTAGCCGCCGTCTCCAGACAAGTCAATCCGCAACCTATCACGAAGAGGCAAGCCAAGAAGAACTCAAACGACATCAGGCTCTCGCCCGGAATGAAGAGCAAGGCTCCGATGCCATAGAGCATCAAGCCCGTGATGACTCCCACCTTGTAGCCCCACTTGCGGATGATGGCTCCAGCAGGCAACGCCATGATGAAATAACCACCATACACCATCGCCTGCACCAATGCCGAACGCCACTTGGAGATAACCAAGGCGTCCTGGAAATGCTTGTTCAAGATGTCGAGGATGCTATGGGCGAATCCCCAAAAGAAGAACAAGGAGGCTACCAAGGCAAAAGAAAAGAGATATTTCTTATCTACTATCTTACTCATATCATTTATACTATGAAAATCTAAGAGTCTCATCAAGACAAAGACTCCTAGATTCTATCTTCATTATTTTCTTCTAATCGTCAATTCGATGGCCTCCGGATGCTTCTCACGGAACGCCTTCACGTCATCCACTACCAGCACGAGATAGCCACCGCCACCTGCTCCTGGCATCTTCCAAGCATGCACCTCAGGCAACATGGAATACTCGTCGATGAAGCCTTGCACGCAACCTTGAATCATGGCTGGGAACATCGCTACCTGGGCATCGAACGAAGCCTTGAAGGCGGAAGCGAACGCCTCGAAATCCTTGGCGAGGATGGCATTCCAACAGTCGTCGGCAGCCTTTGCCAATGCCTTCACCTTTGGCTCGGTGATGTCCTTGCCATCCACCACAGAACAACCTGGGCGGCGAGGCTCCATCGGAATCATGCAGAGATGGCTCTCCAACCAGTCGAGCACCTCGTCATCGTTGCAAGTCTCAAACTTCTCTGGCCAGAAACGATTGTTGTAATAATGACGGCACAAGCCCGGCATACAGATACCGATGCTGTCTTGCGCACCGCTCACGATGCCATCGCTGCGCTCTGGGTCGTTCTCAAAACAGAACACGAGCTTGGCGAGAATCTCCGGATTCATGTCAGGCAACTTCACGGGCCATATCTTCTTGATCATATTGCGAGTGGAAGTGGAAAGTCCGCAACGCTCACGCACCTCGAAGGTAGGCACGAGCGACATGGTGATCGCCCAGCCCGGTGCAAAACAGCTCACGTATGGTTGGTCGATCCAAGTACCCGCCAAGTCGAGACGAGTAGGCAGTTGGCAGGTAGAGTCCTTGATGTCGGTGCTAGAGCGAGCCGTCAATCCCTCGGCAGGAGTGCGCTCCAACACCACATACTCGATGCCACGCTCCTCGCAGAACTTGCGCTTGGTCTCGCTGCTGCCATCGGCATTGACCACAAAGATGTCTGGTTTCACAATATCTATCGTTGGCACGAAGTCCATGATGCCGCTTCCTTGGTTGATGAAGGCATCCTTGACATAACGGATAGATTTCACCATGAAGAGACGTTCCTGCTCAGGGTAGAAAGTCTTATGGTGCTTATAGCCAAGGATGGTCTCATCGGAGCCGATACCGACGTAAAGGTCTCCATACTGGGATGCTTGGCGGAAAAATTCCACATGACCACTATGCAGAAGGTCGTAGCAGCCACTTACAAATACTTTTTTCATCGTTTGTTTTTAAGCTTCTTATTGATTTGGCAAATTCTCTTCATGAGAATTTGTTTCTTTCGCCTACAAAACTACAATTTTTATTCTAATCTCACAAGAAAATCTTGCACAAATATTCACTTTTGCGCACAAACATTCCTAAAATGTGCTATTTTATGCCGAAATATTTGGGTAAAAGACAAAAAAATGGTACTTTTGCGGCTGTGTTTGTCCCAAATTGGACAATGAAAGTCCGAATTACACGAACTTGCAGAGGACAACTTGAGCACCGAGCACTAACAAACTTAGAATATTATAACAATAACCAATAATTAATATGAGTTTAAAAATCGTAGTACTTGCCAAGCAAGTACCTGACACAAGAAATGTGGGTAAGGACGCGATGACTGCCGAAGGCACTGTCAATCGTGCAGCTCTTCCTGCTATCTTCAATCCTGAAGATTTGAACGCATTGGAGCAGGCTCTTCGTCTGAAGGAGCAGAATCCAGGTTCTACAGTTGGTATTTTGACGATGGGTCCTCCACGTGCTGGCGAGGTGATTCGCCAGGGTCTTTATCGTGGTGCCGATACCGGATGGTTGCTTACCGACCGCCTCTTTGCTGGTGCTGATACCTTGGCTACTTCTTACGCCCTCGCTACGGGTATCAAGAAGATTGGTGACGTGGATATCGTAATCGGTGGTCGCCAGGCTATCGATGGTGATACCGCACAGGTAGGTCCACAGGTGGCTCAGAAGTTGGGATTGAACCAGGTAACCTACGCCGAGGAAATCCTCAAGGTGGAGAATGGCAAGGCTACTATCCGTCGCCACATCGACGGTGGTGTAGAGACTGTAGAGGCTCCATTGCCAGTGGTCATCACTGTCAACGGAAGTGCAGCCCCATGCCGTCCTTGCAACGTGAAACTCGTGATGAAGTACAAATACGCTACTTGCCCCATGGAACGCAAGGGTGACGAGCCTTGGGCTAAGCTCTATGAGGAGCGCCCATACTTGACACTGAACCAGTGGAGCGTGGCTGATGTTGACGGCGACCCTGCACAATGTGGTTTGAGCGGCTCACCAACCAAGGTGAAAGCTGTGAAGAACATCGTGTTCCAGGCTAAGGAGAGCAAGACCTTGACAGGCAGCGATGAGGACATCGACAGCTTGGTAAAGGAATTGTTGGACGAAAGTATTATTGGATAATCCCAATCTGAATTTTTGAAAGAAATTATGAACAACGTATTTGTATATTGCGAGGTAGAAGGCACAACCGTTGCCGAGGTATCTCAAGAATTGCTCACCAAAGGTCGTAAGCTCGCCAACCAGCAGGGCGTGGAGCTTCATGCCATCGTTGCCGGTACTGGCATCAAGGGTAAGGTGGAAGACCAGATCCTCCCTTATGGTGTAGATAAGTTATTTGTTTTCGATGCTGAGGGTTTGTTCCCATACACTTCAGCTCCTCATACTGACATTCTCGTCAACCTCTTCAAGGAGGAGAATCCACAGATTGCCCTGATGGGCGCCACCGTGATCGGTCGTGACCTCGGTCCTCGTGTTTCTTCTTCATTGACCAGTGGTTTGACAGCCGACTGTACAGAGCTTGAGATTGGTGATTACGACGACAAGAAGAGTGGCAAGCACTATGATGGTTTGCTCTACCAGATTCGTCCTGCCTTCGGTGGTAACATCGTGGCTACCATCGTCAATCCAGAGCACCGTCCACAGATGGCTACCGTTCGTTCTGGTGTGATGCAGAAGCACATCTACGAGGGTGAGTGCAAGAAGGAAGTGGTTTATCCTGAGGTGAGCAAGTATGTTCCTGCCGAGGACTTCGTAGTGAAGGTGCTCGACCACCACGTAGAGGCTGCCAAGCACAACTTGAAGGGTTCTCCTATCGTTGTTGCCGGTGGTTACGGTGTAGGTAGCAAGGAAGGCTTTGACCAGCTCTTCGAGTTGGCTCACTTGCTCCATGGTGAGGTAGGTGCTTCTCGTGCTGCCGTTGACGCTGGTTGGGTGGATCACGACCGTCAGATTGGTCAGACGGGTATTACCGTTCATCCTAAGGTATATATCGCTTGCGGTATCTCTGGTCAGATCCAGCACATCGCCGGTATGCAGGATTCAGGTATCATCATCTCTATCAACAGCGATCCAGATGCTCCAATCAACAAGATTGCCGACTACGTGATCAATGGTACCGTAGAGGAAGTTGTACCTAAGCTCATCAAGTACTACAAGCAGAACTCGAAGTAAGCACTTGTAGTACCCATCACATTATTTATATATAAAGAAAAGCAAAATGGCTAATTACTATAGTGATCATCCTGAGATTGAATTTCATCTCAATCACCCATTGATGAAGCGTGTTGTTGACTTGAAGGAGCGCAACTACGCAGAAAAAGACCAGTTTGAAGATGCACCTGTCAACTACGAGGATGCCATCGAGAACTACAAGCGATTGCTTGATATTACTGGCGACGTGGCTGGTAACATCATCGAGCCAAACTCTGAGAGCGTTGACCAGGAAGGTCCTCACTTGGAGAACGGTCGCATGATTTATGCTAGCAAGACTTTCGAGAACTTGGAGGCTACCCGCAAGGCAGGTCTCTGGGGCTTGTCAATGCCTCGCCGTTATGGTGGTTTGAACTTGCCTAACGCTGTGTTCTCCATGGCTTCAGAGATTATCTCTGCCGCCGATGCTGGTTTCCAGAACATCTGGTCACTCCAGAGCTGTATCGATACTCTCTATGAGTTTGGTTCAGAGGAGCAACGCCAGAAGTACATCCCTCGCATTTGCGCTGGCGAGACCATGAGTATGGACTTGACTGAGCCTGATGCAGGTTCTGACTTGCAGCGTGTGATGCTCAAGGCTACACAGGATGCCGATGGCACATGGCGCTTGAACGGTGTGAAGCGATTCATCACCAATGGTGACTCAGACATCCACTTGGTTTTGGCTCGTTCTGAGGAAGGCACCAAGGACGGTCGTGGTCTCTCTATGTTCATCTACGACAAGCGTGATGGTGGCGTAACCGTTC
>UMLJ01022516.1_pt1 | contig 12090 bp, 9 predicted proteins | sample 1966521 | NCBI WGS metagenome assembly UMLJ01 (sample SAMEA4836199, study PRJEB28245) | human gut metagenome | biome: gut microbiome; material: fecal sample | place: Denmark | collected 2008
AAGCAATACAGTTAATAAAAAATTTACAATTTCATTGCGCGGTAAACAGTGAAAAGGTATAATTATTACAATTAAGTATATTACCAACAAAGGAGAGGGCTTCAATGGCAATAGTTGATGTTGTGCGCTTTGACGGTTAAAAAGCCGGGATTGGTTCATTTATAAATATCCGTCAGAGGAACTTGTCTTGGGAACACAGCTTATTGTCCAGGAGGGACAGGCGGTGTTATTTGTTTGCGGAGGTGTGGTTGCAGATGTATTTTATCCGGGAACACATACGCTTTCAACAGATAACATTCCGATTTTGAAGAAATTAATCAATTTACCTTTTGGCGGAACGACTCCGTTCAGCGCAGAAATTTATTTTATTAACACTACAGTGAAACTGGATATCAACTGGGGCACATCGGAACCGATTCAGTTGATTGACCCGAAGTATCATGTAAAATTAAGAGTACGTGCTTTTGGACAAATGGGCGTGAGAATTTTAGATGCTGCCACATTTTTTAAGGAAGTTATCGGTGGCATGCAAAAAGACGATATTGTAAAAGTTGATAAAGTCAAGGGATACTACAGAAGGATTTTAGTGGTTAAGGTAAAATCCGTAATTGCGGACACGATAATTACGAATAAAATTTCAGCACTTGAAATTACAACGAAGCTTGAAGAATTATCGGACAAGCTTGAAGAACAGATATTGCCTGAATTTAAAAATACGGTTTTACGGTTGTTAATTTCTTTATTCAGTCCATTAATTTCCCGGACGAGGATTTTAAGAAAATTAATAAGATTCTTGAAGATAACGCAGCTTTTGAAATCATGGGTGATGCGCGCTTCAATGAACCAGACAATCGGCAACCCCATTTATAAAGAGGAAATGAAGGAGTGTGTATCCTGCCACGCAAAGATTCCCGACGGTACAAAATTCTGCCCGGAATGTGGGAAGAAAGTGCAGTAAGGGGAAAGGCATGTACACAGCGTGGAATTCCGATTAATCGGGCGAGGTTTATTAAGAGTAGTGTTGCAGTAGGTATACTGGTAGTTTTTCTTTCGGGATTAAGTATTAGAACTGGTTTCTAAATGGTTCTATTTGTTGTGGAATTAGAGATTATGGGCATATTGGATATTAGATTATCTGATATAAAAAATATTATTTTCCCTAAGGCAATACAAGCGGCGATAATTAGTATATGGATAGGGGGAAGTTTTATTATTGGAGTATTTCCCGTATTTACAAGGATTAAAAGAAATTTATTTCCATGTGTAGAATTTAAAATAGGGCAGAATGCACTTGTTGAAGAGAAGAATGCAGCTAAAAGAAATTTTATAGTAGGAACAGTTATTATTGGAACGATTTTAGGTATTGTTGGAAATTATATAAGCGAATTTCTTTTCTAATTGTGTTAGTAGTAAACTTTTCTGTTTTACTACTAACAGGCAGTAACAACCCGCTCAATTCTGCTCTGATTTGCCACAATCTGTAATTTCAGAGCAAACTAAAAGAATCCCAGAAACCCTAGCAAAACAAGGGAATTCCGGGGCAAAACAAGGAGAAACAAAACTATGATTAAAGTATTATTCATTTGCCACGGCAACATCTGCCGTTCCCCAATGTCAGAATTCGTATTAAAAGACATGGTGGAACAGCGTGGCTTGACAGAACAATTTGAAATTGCTTCGGCGGCGACCAGCACAGAGGAAATCTGGAACGGCAAAGGAAATCCAATCTATCCGCCGGCGCAGGCAGAACTAAAAAAGCATGGGATTGGAAAGACCGCATACACCAACTTTGCGGGCAAGCGCGCCAGACAGGTGACAAAAGAAGATTATCATCACTATGACTACCTGCTTTGTGCGGATACCAACAACATCCGTAACACAGAGCGTATCACAGGCGCGGATACCGAAGGAAAAATTCATCTGTTGTTAGATTATGCAGACGAACTTCAAGAGGGGAGTCAGCTTCAGACTAAAAATAAAAGCAGCAATTCAATCAGCCAGACAATCAGCCGCCGCGGCAAATCAATCGCAGACCCGTGGTATTCCGGGGATTTTACACAGACATGGAATGATGTGGTGGCAGGGTGTACAGGTTTTTTAAATTATCTTAAAAACGTGCATAAGATATAAAAGCTGCATCAGTTTCTGCGCGCCTGCCGGAATTTGGACGGTGTCATATGATATTCGCGCAGGAATAAGCGGTTAAAATAAGATACATTTTCAAAACCGCATTCCAGGGAAATCGCAAGAATGTCATCATCTGATGCACACAGCAGGTGCGCGGCACGGATTAGGCGGTACTCATTTAAGTAAGCAATAAAGGGCTTTCCCATATACAGCTTGAAAAATTTCATGAAATGGGAGCTGCTGAAACCGCAGACTGCCGCAATCTGCTCAATACTGATTTTTTGTGGGTAGTAATTTGCAATATAATCGGTAATCAGGCACAGCTTTTCCTTCGTATTTTCTTTAAAATAACCGTTTTTCCGGGAGGAAACAGCACTGTTTTTTTGCTGCGGTAAATCACAAGTTGTAATTTCATGCATTTTATCCGGTGCAAGAATCTCTGATTCCAGAATAAAAAACAACTGATACAGCCAGCCTTTAATGCCGAGATAATACCCGGCAGGATAGGTGGTACGCAAATCGTCAATCCGGTCAAGGCAGATTTGAACAGCGCGGTGTGCTTTCGGAACCCGGTCTATTAAAACCGGAAAATCTTCCGGAAAATTTTGCAGGCGGTGAAAAAAGTTAAAAGACATCGTATCCCCTTCTTTTGGGATTAACATCTGCATATCAAAAATGATATTTTCGTATGAAAATGCTTCCGATTCATACTGCGCAATGGAATGAAGCCTGCCCGGCAGAATAAAGACAATGCTGTCTTTGACAACCGGGTAGGAAATACCATCGACATTGACCATTCCCCTGCCGCTCTTTACATAAATAATTTCCGTTTCACGGTGCCAGTGCATCGGCACACACGGAAAATCCAGCGGAATCGAGCAAGGATAAGTATTATAGGAAAAATCCGTATCATAGTGTTTTTTCGTTTCTTCGTAATTTTCATATTCTAATATGTGCATAGCCCCTCCAATCCGCAGATTTACTGCACAAACACCGATTTTATATATTCCGGATATCTTAGATTTGTACCATTCCGGTAATGAGCAGGCTCATATTGATTTAGCCCGGCCGTTTAAGATATCAAGATATCAAAGTATGATAGTATTGTATTATTTTAAGCGGTAATTATGCAAGATAAAAAATCTTAGAAATATATAATAATAATCAGAATTATCGAAAAATAATCAGAAATAAAAATAGGAGTGGAGAGAAGTATGAGCATAGCAGAAATTTGTAACAAAATGTATGGAAAGACCATCAGAGAGTGCAGTAACGAACAGGTCTATACGGCACTGCTGGCACTGGTAAAGAAAGTCACGGAAGAAAGAAAAGAAGCGCAGGAGCGGCAGGAAAAAGAAAACGGCAAGAAAGTGTATTACATTTCCGCAGAATTTCTGATTGGAAAGCTGCTGTCAAACAACCTGATTAATCTGGGGCTGTATGAGCAGGTTTCGCAGGAATTAGAGGAAAACGGAAAGAACATTGCACAAATCGAAGAAGCCGAGCCGGAGCCGTCACTTGGAAATGGCGGACTGGGACGGCTGGCAGCGTGCTTTTTGGATTCCATTGCCACATTAAACTTAAACGGGGACGGCATTGGCATCAATTATCATCTGGGGCTGTTCCGTCAGGTGTTTGCACAGAATAAGCAGACAGAACAGCCGGATTACTGGATTCAAAAGGAAAGCTGGCTGACAAAGACGGAGGTGCAGTACCCGGTACAGTTTGGCAAATTGTCCGTCATGTCGAGAATGTATGACATTGATGTGACAGGTTACGAGGGCAGGGTCAACAAACTGCATTTGTTTGATATCGACACGGTTGATGAAAAAATACCGATGCACGACGGCATTGATTTTGATAAAAATGCGATTGAGAAGAATCTCACGCTCTTTTTGTACCCGGACGACAGCGACAGAGCCGGACAGTTATTGCGCATTTACCAGCAGTATTTTATGGTAAGCAATGCCGCACAGCTGATTCTTTCAGAGTGCCGCAGGAAATGTGAAAAAGCGGGAAAGACGTTAAAGAATCTGAATGAATTTGCGGTGATTCAGATTAATGATACGCACCCGACAATGGTTATTCCTGAATTAATCCGTATTTTGACAACACAGAAAGACATTGACGGCAGTTTGATGACGATGCAGGAGGCGGCAGAGGTGGTGACAAAGACGTGTGCATACACAAATCACACGATTCTTGCAGAAGCACTCGAAACATGGCCGTTGGACTATCTTGAGGAGGTTGTGCCGCAGTTAGTTCCGATTATCCGTTATCTTGATGAAAATGTACGCGCCCGTTATACGGATTCTTCCGTTTACATTATTGACGAAAATGACCGCGTGCATATGGCACATATTGATATTCATTATGGTTTCAGTGTAAATGGGGTGGCAAAGCTGCATACGGAGATTTTGATGCAGGAAGAACTGAAATCTTTTTACCGCATTTATCCTGAAAAATTTAACAATAAAACCAACGGCATTACGTTCAGAAGGTGGTTACTGCACTGCAATCAGGCACTGGCCGCCTATATTGAAGAACTGATTGGTGCAGATTTTAAAAAGGAAGCAGGGGAACTTTCACAGCTTATAAAATATGCAGATGATGAAAATGTGATTGCGCGCATGCTTGAAATCAAGGCGGAAAATAAGAAACGTCTTGCTGCATATATGCAGGAAAAATGCAGTGTAAAAATCAATCCGCAGTCGGTCTTTGACATCCAGGTAAAGCGCCTGCATGAGTACAAGCGCCAGCAGATGAACGCACTGTATGTCATTTACAAATATTTTGAGATTAAGGCCGGAAATATTCCGGATACTCCGGTTACGGTTATTTTCGGTGCGAAGGCGGCAAAAGCATATACGATTGCAAAAGATATTATTCACTTAATTTTGTGCCTGGGTGAATTGATTGCAAATGACCCGGATGTCAGTCCGTATTTAAAGGTTATCATGGTGGAAAATTATAATGTGACGATGGCGGAAAAGCTGATTCCGGCGTGCGACATTTCAGAGCAGATTTCGCTGGCTTCCAAGGAAGCTTCCGGAACGGGCAATATGAAATTTATGTTAAACGGTGCACTGACACTCGGAACATTTGACGGTGCAAATGTCGAGATTGCACAGCTTGTCGGCAAAGACAATATCTATACCTTTGGTGCATCCAGTGACGAAGTCATCGCGCATTACAAAAATGCCGATTACTGTGCAAAGGACCTTTATGAAAAGGATGAAATGATAAAAAAATGTGTTGATTTTATCGTTTCAGATGAGTTAAAGCAGTATGGTGATGAAGAAAACTTAGCCCGTCTGCACCATGAAATTATCAGCAAAGACTGGTTCATGACACTGTTGGATTTCAAGGAATATATAAAGGTAAAAGAACAGGCGCTTGCAGACTACAAAGACAGAGCCGCATGGGGCAGAAAAATGCTGATAAACACCGCGATGGCAGGCTTCTTCTCCTCCGACCGCACCATCCGCCAGTACAACACCGATATCTGGAAACTGTAAGCCGGGCAAAAAGTAAACAGGCGGCAAAAAACACAAACCATTTCCGTCCCCGCCAAGGCGAAATCACCCACAATCTTTTCGCCCGCCCCCTCCAAGGCAAAAAACACCCTCACTTTACGTCAAACAGCGTGTGTAAAGTGAGGGTGTTTTTTTGCCTCCACAGCGTGTGGAAAATGCGGGTTGTTTTTTTGCCTGTTACAGCATCACTCCGGAATTTTCCTTACTCCGTTCCATATAGTGATTGAGCTGTTCAAACGGCTTGCGAAGGACAAGACCGATGAGAATGGCAATGATAATATAGATAAAGAGTCTGCCGATACATTCCCAGTAATAATTGCCGTACATGCCGCCAATCGTTTCGCGCAGGGCATCCATGGCATATGGGAACGGCAGGTAGCGGTAAATCATCCGGTAAACCTTTGGCAGGACGTCAATCGGGAACGTACCGCCGCTTCCGGCAACCTGGACTACCATGAAAATAATTGCAAGGGCTTCACCGATATTGCCAAAGGCAACCGTCAGTGCATACATAAAAATCGTAAAGACCAGGCTGGTGACAGAACATGCAAACCAGTATAAAACCGGGTGCGGACACTGAATCTGGATATAAAACAGATTTCCGAGTACAATCAGAAGTGTCTGCAACTGCCCGATACAGTAAAATGTCAGGTATCGTCCGAAAAATTTCTGATACGGCTTTACACCGGCCGGCAGGTGTTTGGATTTTTTCACCTGTGTATGAATGATAGCCACCATAATCAGACCGCCGACCCAGATGGAAAGGACCGTGTAAAACGGTGAAACGGCAGAACCGTAAGCTGAAATTTCATAAATCTTTTTGGTCGTAATTTCTACCGGTGAGGCAATAAAGTCTGCCAGTGTCTGCGGGTCACTGCCTAAAATCTCATTCACAAAATCATATTCCGGGTCGGAAGCGATTTTATTGAGTAATTCAATAGAATCGGAAAGCTTAGTCATCAGCGCATTTAAAGTCTGCTGTGTCCGTGTCAGATTTTCCTGTCCCTGTGTAATCGCATCCGTAAAGGTGTTCATGTCGCCGTCCATATCCTGATATAAAGAAGAAATGGAAGACATTACACTGCGGATAGAGGATACATTTTCCGAAAGTGAAGCGGAAACCTCTGACAGGGAAGAAACTGAATTGGCATCCAGAAGCTTTTGCAGGGCGGCAAGTTCTCCTGCCTGTGTATCCAGTGTTTCCGGTAAATCCGATGAAGAACTGCGCGCAAGAGAGGAAACATCGGAAGAAATCTGTGTAATGGAAATCAGGGAATCTAACATCACATTGTATGTCTGCAATTCATTGTAGGCATCGGTCAGTTTACCGGATATGACATCAATGAGTGAATTCCCTGTGGTATCATCCAGTGTCAGACTGTCAAAATCCACGGTGATAGCAGCGGAGCTGGCGCTTACAAGACTTTTTGTTAAAGTGTTCACAAAGGTGGAATTAGTCTGGGACTGAACTGCTTTTTTTGCCTTATCCGTAATTTTCGGCGCAATGGCATTTTTCTTCTGATTACAGTAATACTGAATCTGCGGATGTTCTAGGGAATCCGAAAGAAAACTTACCATATCGCTTGTAAAGTCAGACGGTAGAACCAGTGCGGCATAGTAGTCGCCGCTGTACACGCCGTCAATGGCTTCCTGCGTGGAATCCGTAAACACCCAGCCGATGGTTGTATTGGCTTTTAAATTAGAAATAATCTGGTCGCCGATATTTACAGTCACACCGTCAATAGTTACACCCGGATCATCAGACGCCACAGCAACCTTGATGCGGGAAGTGGAGTCTGTTCCGTATGGGTCCCAGTTTGACAGAGTGTTAAACCACGCATACAGGGATGGAATGACGGTAAGACCAATCAGTACAACAATGGCGACCACATTGGTACTGATACGTTTGAGGTCCTGTATAAAAACAAGAAAAATATTTTTCATAGTTTAATCTCCTTTGCAGCAGTGATAATAGACTGTAAGTTGTTATTGAGACGGGATGGTAAATCCTGTACAAGGTAGTCGTGTCCCTCTTTCAAATCCAGTCCGAGCTGTTTTAATTTTTTTTGCATCTGGTCATCAATGTAAGCGACCGTTACCAGATATGCAGAAATCAAAAAGAGTGAAATTACCCATAATAAAAGATACACAACCTTTGAACTCTCCATATGCAGCAGCAAAATAAGGAAAATCATCGGGATAATGGCAATACACCAGAGTCCCGCCTTAATACGCTTCTGATTGCGTTCATGCAGTGTATGGCTGAATTCCTGAATCTGCATTAAAGTCGCGTTAAAATCTTCATCACGTCCGTTCTTAGACGAAGACACGTCCGTAAAATCCGTATCCGGTGAACCGGAATCGGACAGGCTTCTGGCAGAAGTCCGTGCTATGGGTGTTGCCAGAAGGTCATCTGCCACAGGGCTGTTTTTTAAAGTCATAGTTCTACCTCACTAACAAATATGTATTGATTACATCATTTTGGTTTCTTTCATCTTTTCCTCAAAGAAATGATTGAGCGGAATGAAAGGTTTGCGGATTACCAGTCCGAGTAAAAGGGAAGCTGCGGCAAAAATCAGCAGTTTTCCCATATAAATAAAGTAGTTCATTTCATACATGCCGCTGATGGCTTCGCGCATGGCGTTAATCGCATACGGGAACGGGAAGTACAGGTATACGTTCTGGAAAAACTGCGGCAGCAGTTCAATCGGGAATGTACCGCTCGAACCGGCAATCTGGATAACAACCATAACAACGGCAATGGTCTTTCCGACATCGCCAAAGGAAAGTGTCAGCGTGTAAATCAGCAGGACAAATACAAAGCTTGCGACAGAAGCCGTCAAAATGAGCAGTCCCGGATGTTCACAGGAAACTTTTAATAAATATAAATCGCCGAGTACAATAATCAGGCTCTGTATCTGTCCCATCACAAAGAATAAAAGGAATCTGCCCAGATACAGTTCGTGCGGTTTTGCCATCAGTTCCATCTTCGGATTATTGTCAACGTGTACTTTCATCAGTGCCACGAGTACGATACCGCCGACCCACAGCGCCAGTGCTGTGTAAAACGGTGTAACTGCCGTACCGTAGTTGACTGCCGGGTAGACATCAATCTGTTCAACTTCCACAGGTGTTGCAATAAATTCGGCATAGGAGGCCGCATCGGCATGTAATAACTGTGAAAGCGTCTGATAAGCCGAAGAATCCGTAATATTATTTAAGGAAGTCAAAATCAGCTGGATTTTATCGGACATGCCCGAAATAATCGTTCCGGTATCGCCAAGGGTCTGGTTTGCCGTCAGGGCGATTTTGCTGGTTCCGAGTAAAATCTGTTCTAAGCTGTTGAGCTGGCTGCCTGAATTTTCAAGTGATTTATAGGCAGAATCCGCAGCTGCGTTCACGGTGATTTTTAATGAACTTAAACCGGATGAAGCAATGGTGTGATACTTCTGCTGGGTCTGTGTCATTTTATCAAGGCAGGAGGATAACAGGGTATGCAGCACTTCTGCCTTTGCAGCGGCAATTTCAGGTGTTTCTTTTACAATCGAAGAAGTCTGGTCAATCAGATTCTTTGCAAGGTCCTGTAAAGTAGAAATTGCTTCAAGTTGTCCGCGGATCTGTGCAATAATGTTATGGTCAATATATTCCAGATCATCTAATTTGTTTAAAAGGTCATCCAGTTTATGATTCTGCTCAAGCAGGGAGTTTAAGCCGTCTAATGCGGCAGAAAGTGCATCGGATGCCCCTTGTGTATCGCTTGTGATTTTATTCTGTGCCGTGTCTAAATGCTTTTGCACCTGCTCGGAAATGGTTTCCATGGCGGCAAGTGTTGTGTCAAGCTGGTCGGTCATGTTATCGACAGAGCGGGACAGTGCAGACTGTGTCAGCTTTGTTGTATCTTTTGAATTTTCTAAAATATCCTGTAATTCCGGAATCAATGCACTCATGGATTCCAGATTTTCCGATAAAGAAGCATTGCCGTTCTGGAAGGTGGCAATGGTATCGGCATAACCGGACAGATTATCCTGAATGGTTTTCATATCGTCAATCAGCTTATCGGAAATGGAAGAATCATTTTGGGTAATACTTTCAAGACCGCTTAATGCCGTCTGTGCGGCAACGTTAATAAATTCTGTGTTAATCGTCTGCTGCAGTGTAGAACTTGCCGTATCGGTAATCTTTGTGGCAACGGCATTTTTCTTTGAATTTTCGTAATATGTCACGCTTGGGTGATTCATGCCGTTATCCAGAAAATCAAACAGACTGCGGCTGAAATCATCACCGATAATAATGGCAGCATAATAACTGCCGTCATATACCCCTTTTAAAGCAGCATCTGTATCCTGTGGAAAAACCCAGCCTACACCGGTATTGTCATGGAGCTGCTCCACAACCTGATTTCCCATATTGACAGGGTCGCTTCCCTTTGAAGAAAATCCACTGTCTTCAGATACGACAGCAACCTTTAAGGAAGATGTGTTGGCATACGGGTCCCAGTTGGAATAAATGTTAAACCACGCATACAAGGACGGAATAATACACAATCCGCCCGCAATCACCAAAGCGAATAAATTGCGGCTAAGACCGGTAACGTCTTTGCGGAATATATGTAAGATATGTTTCATAAAGACCTCATTTCTGTGCCTGATATACAGCACACTGTTATCATCAGAAAGCGAGCAAAGGCACTTTCATAGCGACATTATAGTATATTGGCAGTTCAAAAGCCAGTTATTTTTTACATTAAATGGAAGGTGTGGTATACTGGCTATATAGTAAATGGACAGAATGGGGAATGGTATGTATACAATTTTAATAGTGGATGATGAAAAGATTGAACGTAACGGAATTAAATTTCTGTTAAAGAAGCAGGCAGAGCCGTTTGAAATCTATGAAGCACCAAACGGTAAAGCAGCACTCGAGCAGCTTTGTTCAATGCGCAATCAGGGGAAAAAGATAGATATATTGCTGACCGATGTAAAAATGCCGTTTATGGACGGCATAGAACTTATTGGAGCAGCCAAAGAAGAGGGGTTTACATTAAAAACAATTATATTCAGCGGGTATAATGAATTTGAGTATGCCAAGCTGGCAGTGCGTCTTGGCGTATCGGACTACATTTTAAAGCCGGTCAATCCACAGGAATTTGCACAGACCATAGAGAAGGTTACAGGGGAACTGCAAAAGCAGTATGTTGAAAATGAACAACGTCTGCAGCAGAGCAGCTATATGCGGGAATATCTTTTATATACCTTATTTAATGGGGGCAGTGTAGAACAGGTGCATACATTGGCAGGAAATCTTGCGGGAGAAAATTTCTGGAATCACTTCCACCGGATTGTATTTCTTGAGTTTGACCGAGAATTTTTTGGGAAAAAAGCGCTTGATTTTCAGGCGGAGATACTTGAAGAAAATATGAGTGAAGAATATAAGTATTTAAACTTAAACCCGCAGCAGGCAGTGCTTTTATTAAATGCCAGTCCGCATTACATGACCCTGCAGCAGACAGCACAAAAGCTGCATGATGCCGTTTTCAAAAAATACGGCGAACACTGTCATTTTGCAATTTCAGGCGAAATTGACGATTATGAAAAAATACCGCAGACAATGGATATGCTTGAAGCTCTGATGGAAAATAAGTTTTACCGTCCTGATGTGTATGTATATTCCGAGGACATCAGCGGGGAAACGCCGGTGCTGGTGCAGATTGATGACGACACGCTCATGAAGCAGATGAAACAGGATATTAAGATGAAAGATATCCGGGCACTTAGGGAGCATTTTGACAGAATGTGTGCCAAGTACCGCAAAAAATCATATTTTTCACAGATTTATATTAAATTTATTTTTTCTAATCTGTTAAAAGATTTCTATCAGAATCTGCCGGAGACGCGGGAAGAGGAATTTAATAAGGAAATTGATACATTGTATAAGTCCGGGGATTTTAACTGTATTGTGTCGATTGTCAACAGCCATATTGATAAGCTGGAAGCAGTATTTGCAAAAAATCCGCAGACACAGCATAAAGAAATTGAAACAGTCAAAAAGTATATTTATACGCATTTCGGGGATGAACTGGGCGTAGAACAGCTTGCAGACATGGTGTATCTGGCACCGAGTTATTTAAGTACGGTTTTTAAAAAAGAAACAGGACAGAATTTAAGTAAATTTATCAAGCAGTACCGCATGGAAAAGGCAAAGGATATGCTTGAAAATACAAATATGAAAATTGTAAATATCAGCGAAGCGTGCGGTTATCAGAATGTTTCGTACTTCTGCCAGAGTTTCCGCGAGTGCTACGGGGTGAGTCCTCAGAAATTCAGAAATGGAATTTAAGATGAATATAAAAAATATGAAGTTGAAATACAGGCTGGCAGGGATTTACCTGCTCACGGCAGTACTGCCGGGTATTGTTCTGTTTACATTT
>UMLJ01058845.1_pt1 | contig 12035 bp, 10 predicted proteins | sample 1966521 | NCBI WGS metagenome assembly UMLJ01 (sample SAMEA4836199, study PRJEB28245) | human gut metagenome | biome: gut microbiome; material: fecal sample | place: Denmark | collected 2008
TGCAAAGAAAGAGCATGAGATTGTTGATTTTCCGAAAAACAAAAAACTGACGCATGCATTTTCTGTGTTTGAACCGTTTCTTCCGGAGAGTCATGCCGTTATTGATATGCTTACGGAATATCTCAGAAAATTTTGACATCGGAGTGGAAAAAACAGAATCAGATTTAGATAACAGAACAGGGAGATTGCAGCGAATGCTGCAATCTCCCTGTTTTAGCCGATCATATCCAAAAACATCTGATGGATCTTCCGGTCGCTGTCGAGTTCCGGATGGAAAGCAATTGCGATCTGATTTCCATAGCGTACACCGACGATATGGTCATCGACCACCGAGAGAACCTCCACACCGTCCGATACGCTCTCTACATAAGGGGCGCGGATAAAAGACATTGGAACCAGTCCGAGATCTTTAAATTCTGCCTTAGTATGGAAACTGCCGAGCTGGCGTCCGTAGGCATTTCTTTTTACCTGCATCGGGATTGTGCCAAAATGTTCCGGGGAGCCTAAAAGGATCAACCCGGCGCAGGTGCCAAGCACCGGCATTCCATCAGCGATCTGTTTTTTCAGGGGATCAAACATTTTAAGTTCCCGGAGAAGTTTTCCCTGTACAGTGCTTTCCCCGCCCGGCAGGATCAGTCCGTCATACGGCTGGTCTAAGTCTGCCGCCTGACGCAGTTCCACGGTCTTTACCCCAAGTTCTTCCAATACATGTTCATGTTCGATAAATGCACCCTGCAGGGCAAGTACTGCAACAGTCATGTTTATTTCCCTCTTTCTGCCATCAGTAAGGCGATTTCCTGTTCGTTGATTCCGACCATGGCTTCTCCAAGCCCGGCAGATAATTCTGCGATCAGTTTTGCATCGGTATAGTTTGTGACGGCTTTTACGATAGCAGCTGCACGCTTGGCAGGATTGCCGGATTTAAAGATTCCGGAACCGACAAAGACACCTTCTGCTCCGAGCTGCATCATTAAAGCAGCATCTGCAGGGGTAGCGACACCGCCGGCAGCAAAGTTAACCACCGGAAGTTTTCCGTTATTATGGACATAGACAACCAGATCATACGGTACCTGTAATTCCTTTGCTGCTTCGAAAAGTTCATCTTCCCGTAGGCTGACAACTTTTGCAATCTGGCTGTTGATCTTTCGCATGTGGCGGACGGCCTGTACGACATCACCGGTACCAGGTTCTCCTTTGGTACGGATCATGGATGCACCTTCACTGATACGACGGAGTGCTTCACCGAGATCTTTGGCACCGCAGACAAACGGAACCTTGAACTGGTGCTTATCGATATGGTAGACGTCATCGGCAGGAGAGAGCACTTCACTCTCGTCGATATAGTCGATCTCGATAGCCTCTAAAAGCTGTGCCTCTACAAAATGACCGATCCGGCACTTGGCCATAACCGGGATGGATACGGCTTCCTGAATGCCGCGGATCATCTGAGGATCGCTCATGCGGGAAACGCCGCCGGCTGCACGGATGTCGGCAGGAATCCGTTCGAGTGCCATGACGGCGCATGCGCCGGCTTCTTCTGCAATTTTTGCCTGTTCTGGTGTGGTGACGTCCATAATTACGCCACCTTTTAACATCTGTGCAAGGTTTTTATTTAATTCATACTGTTCTGCTGTGTTCATCGGTATTCTTCTCCTTTTTTGTTAAAATTTGTTTTATGCCGGTCATTATAGAACTTGATTGGATATATGAAAATAGCCAAAATAAATATTTATTATAAGGCCAGAACGACAAAACAACGTTTAATGATATAAAATCACATGATGTAGTAATAAAAACCATATAATATAGTAGACATGCGATGACAAATGGTGTAATATGATGTGTGACATAAAAGGAGTAGAAAACGGAGGCGGGATGAAGCTGAAACAGCGCACGATTTATTATCAGGATGAACTGCATGACGAGTTTGCCGGAGATCATATTAAAGCAAAACATATTGGACAGGATTACCGGTATATCCGGGTGCGTCCGTTGGAACGTATGCTGCACGGATTCTGGTATGGCATAGTTGCAATTCCGCTTGCACGTCTTTACATGAAACTGCATTTTTCACATAAAATAATAAACAAAGAAGTGTTAAAGCAGGCCGGAAACAGTGGATTTTATCTGTATGGGAATCATACACATTTTCTGGCGGATGCGCTGATACCAACGCTGGTAAATTATCCGCGGGAAACGGCGGTGATTGTGCATCCGAACAATGTTTCCATGCCGGTGCTGGGGCGGATTACACCATATCTTGGGGCACTTCCGCTGCCGGATGACAGAGGTGCCATGAAACATTTTCTGGAGGCATTGACCTGGCATACCGATTGTGGAGATTGTATTATGATCTATCCGGAAGCACATATCTGGCCGTTTTATACCGGAATACGGCCGTTTCCTGATACATCATTCCGCTATCCGGTGCAGCAGAAACTTCCGGTTTTCTGTCTGACCAATACTTATCAGCGCAGGGGAAAGTCTCACATTCCGCAGATCGTAACGTATCTGGATGGGCCATTTTATCCGGATGCAGAATTGCCTGCAAAACTGCAAAAAACGCAGCTGAGGGATCAGGTGTATGAAGCCATGGGAAAACGGGCGCAAAACAGCAATATGGAAATGATCCGTTATATAAAAAAAGACACTGACAGGGAGAAATCATTCATATGAGAAATATTCTTTTTTGTGGAAACAGTAAAGTATTTGACGGTGTGCTTACATGCATGTTGTCTGTTTTAAAAAGAACACATGCAACAGATCCGTTCTGTTTTTATATTTTCACAATGGACATGACGCGGATCAGACCGGAATATACGCCGATCAGCGAAGATATGACAGATTTTCTGGAGCGCGTTGCAAAAAAATTTCATCCGCAGAACCGGGTGATTTCGGTGGATGTAACAGTATTATATGAGCGTTATTTCGGAGGATGTCCGAATGAAAGTGCTTATTGTTCGCCATATACACTTTTGCGCCTGCTGGCAGATCTGGTGCCGGGAATGCCGGATAAACTGTTGTATCTGGATGCGGATATTCTGTTTCAGAGAGATATCCGCCTGCTGTATGACAAGGATGTGTCACACGTGGAATATGCCGCGGCAAGGGATCATTATGGCAAGTATCTGATCTCTCCGGATTATATTAATGCGGGGGTATTGCTGCTTAATATGAAAAATATCAGAAGAACCGGTCTGTTTATGAAAGCACGGAAGCTGCTTCAGACAAAAAAACTCATTTTTGCGGACCAAAGCGCGATTATTCGCAGTACGCGTGCGAAAATGCTGCTCCCGCAGAAATTTAATGATCAGAAATTTTTACATAAACATACCGTTGTGAGACATTTTTCCAGGCGGCTGTTTTATCTGCCGTATCCGCATACGGACAACATCAAACAATGGGAGGTAGAACGGGTGCATACGGTATTTCATTACCATGCATTTGATGACATTTTAAAAGAGTATCTGTATTTAAAACATATTTACGAAAAAAGGAAACACATATAAATTGCTGCATCCGGATGAAACGGATGCAGGGGAGGAGAAGGATCATGAAAGAGAAAATGAATAAAATACCGGTGTTTTACGCATGTGATGATAATTTTGTGAAATACACGATGGTTTCACTGCAGTCGATGATGGATCATGCATCCAAAGAGGCACAGTATGAAATTCATGTACTTCATACCAATATTTCGGAAGAAATGCAAAAGAAGATGCATGCTATGGAGAATGCAAATTTTTCTGTGCAGTTTGATCATGTGACGGAATATTTACATTCCGTACAGGAGAAACTTCCGCTTCGGGATTATTATTCCAAAACAACATATTTTCGCCTGTTTATCGCGGAAATGTTTCCAGAAATAGACAAAGCCATTTATATCGACAGCGATACGGTTGTGCTGGGGGATATTGCACAACTGTATGCTTATGATCTTGGAGATGCTTATGTGGGAGCGTGCAAGGAGCAGGTGATGATCCAGGAAGATGTATATGGCACTTATGTGGAGAAGGTGCTTGGGGTGGAACGCGACAATTATTTCAATGCGGGGATGCTGGTCATCAATTGTGAACAGTTTCGTAAAAATCACGTGTTAGAGCAGTTTATGGAACTTCTCCCGATGTACAATTTTGTGGTCACTCAGGATGAAGATTATCTGAATCTGATCTGTCACAACAAGGTGTGCTGGCTGCCCCAGAAGTGGAATGTGGAAGTGTTCGGCCAGATCCCGTGCAGGGAAGAAGAAATCTGTGTGCTGCATTATATTATGGTCTCGAAGCCGTGGCATTACAGTGACTGCCGCCTGCAGGAATATTTCTGGGAGAGCGCAGAAAAGTCCAGTGTGTATGCCGAGATCCGTAAGGTGCTTGAAAGCTATACAGACGAAGAAAGAAAGCGGGATGCGGAGTCCTGTGACCGTCTGATGCAGACCGCAAAGGATGAGATCGCCAAGGAAAATAATTACCTGAATCTGGTGAAAGCAGGAAAATTAAAGTCCAAAGATCGCCTGGAAGTACTTGAAAAAATTGCTTTGTACGAAAAAGAGGGGCGTTTTGGGGAAGATGTGGAGGAAGATCCGCCTACCCGTGAGCTTCAGCCGTCTGAGATCGATTATCTGCGCAAAAAATTAAAGAGCCGTATCAAGACAAGATTGACTTACAAAGTAGCGCGGACATTTTTAAACAAGATCATTGAAAATAAACAGCTGATCATCAAGGATGTCATTGGAACGGAACATATGGATGCACTGACTTCCGGTGCGGTGATTACCTGTAATCATTTCAACGCATTTGACAGCTTTGCCATGCAGATTGCCTATGAAAAATCAAAACAGTGCAAAAAACGCAGACTTTACCGTGTGATCCGGGAAGGAAACTATACGAATTTTCCGGGATTTTACGGAATGCTCATGCGAAACTGTTACACGTTTCCACTGAGTTCCAACCGCGATACGATGAAGAAATTTTTAAGTTCCATGGATACTGTGCTGCAGCACGGAGATTTCATGCTGGTCTATCCGGAGCAGAGTATGTGGTGGAATTACCGCAAACCAAAACCGTTAAAGAAGGGTGCCTATACATTTGCCGCCAAAAACCATGTGCCGGTGCTGCCTTGCTTTATCACCATGGAAGACAGCGACATCCTCGGCGATGATGGCTTTTATGTGCAGGAATACACGATACACATTGCAGAGCCGATTTATCCGGACCCACAGAAAACACAGGCAGAAAATGTGGATGCGATGCGCAGGAAAAATGCTGCTGTGTGGAAACAGATTTACGAAGAGTTTTACGGAATTCCCCTGGTATATGATACTGCGGAAGCAGTGCAGTATGTGGGAAAACCGACCAATATCGCATAAGAACAGATACCAGACCGCCGGAGGATGCCTCCGGTGGTTTTTTCATAAGGGGATTGACAGAAAAGCAGTGTGAGAGTACTATACTACTTAGCAATGCTAAATAGCGCCACTAAATAAAAAGAAAAGGGATGGGTATGGAAGAAAAGTATATACAGCAGTTTAAAAAGGGCGCATACGAAATGGTCCTGCTTTCGCTGATCGCCCAAAAAGAAACATACGGTTATGAGATTCTGACGGAAATACAAAAACAGGGTGGTGAAATCTTTGCATTTGCCAAAGAGGGAACCATTTATCCGATCTTGTACCGTCTGACAAAGGCAGGACTTATCCAGTACCGCCTGGTGCCGGCGAAAGCAAACGGGGGCGAAAAAAAATATTATTCGCTTACCGGAGAGGGAAAAGATATGCTCGAAAAAATGAAAAATTTCTGGGAAAACTACAAGGATTGTGTGGATGGATTTATGAAAGGGGATGCGTAATATGAACAGAGAAACCTATATACGGAAAGTAAAAAAACAACTAGACTGTTCCGTGAAAGAAAAAGAGGAGATCGTGCGGGATCTTCAGGAGATTTTTGATTCTGGAAAAGAGCATGGAAAAAGCGAAAGCCAGATCATAAAACAGCTCGGAAAACCGCAGGCGTATGCACAGGCGCTTGGCTGTGGCAGACAGACCATGCCGCTGTCCGGAAAACGAAAAGTTGCTGTAGTGTTTTTGGCGGTGGGTGGACTGTTCTGTCTGTATGCACTGGGCGAAAGTCTGCGGTTTCGGATGCCGAAAAATGCCATTGGCGGTGGGGATGCGATGACGATGATCGTGCTGCAAAACTCGTCACCGGTAAACAGCAGCGAGATTTTTGGGGGATTGGCGGTCATCTGTATGGGTGCACTGGTTTTCCTTTTACGAAAGAGGAAAAATAAGGAGAGGAATATTAAGAAATAATGGAACACATAAAGAAAAAACTAGAGGTAATTGTTGTGTTTTTCGCTGTTTTTATTGGAATTGTTACAATCTGGACAGTCCGAAAACAAAGCCAGCCAAAATTGACAGCGGTCACATGGAAATTGGAGGAAGAAGCGGATTTAGACGGCAACGAGCTTTCATCCTACGCAAAAGATCCTTCCAAAAGCAAGGTCGTTCTGACATTTAAAAAAGATCAGACCTATCGGTGCAAAAATCTTGAAAACAAAAAAATCTGGAAGGGAACATACACACTGTCGCGTACAAAATCGAAAGATACCTACATGCTGCATCTCGTTCCGGATCAGGGAACGGCATCGTACTATGGCGTGTACGGGACACGCGAGTATGAAGATGGTACCGGGCACATGTCGGTCATACTGACCACAAAAGACAAAATTTTATCATTCCTTGCAGAATAAGGCAAAGACAGCAATTCCGGCTGTTCCTTTTACTGTCTGCGGAACTGTGTGGGTGTCATGCCGGTAAGTTTTTTAAACATCACGATAAAATGGCTGGAATCTGTATAACCGACATCGTGTGCGATCTCCTGGATTTTGCGGTCACGGCGCATAAGCAGCAGCTCTTTTGCCTTGGTGATCCGGTAGTTTGTTAAATATTCGTAGACGGAGCAGCCTAGGTAGCGCACAAACAGGCGGGACAGGTATTGCGGGGATACATAGACCTGCTGGCATAACTTTTCGGCGGTCAGGTCTTCCATATAGTGTGTTTCGATCAGCCGCAATACGGGCTCAACATATTTTTCCCACAGGGGATCGCTGGTATTTGCGTGGAAAAATCCATTGGAAAACTGCAGCAGCAGTGCATAACAGTCGCAGGAAAGCTGGTGTATATTGACTGGTGCTGTTTTAAAACGTGCTACAGCACGGTCGATCACAGCTTTGATTTCCAGAGCATTTTCCTTTTCTGTAAAAATTATGCGGTTGTTGCCAAGAATCTGCGGCAGATGTGCTTCCATTGTACCGCCAAATGTTGCAAAACACGTAATCCATGCAGAGGTGTCTGCTGCACGGTAAGCATGTGGGACATGCGGTGTGATCAGAATGCCGTGATCCTCAGGCAAAAAATATTCTTTTCCGTCAATTGTGAAGATGCCACAGCCTTCTTCTGTCTGCAAATAGTGATAGATTGGGTAACCTTGTGGACGGCTGAGCGCTTCCTGCAGCCAGTGGTTTCCAACGGAATCAAACTGGAATGGTTCTTTGCTGAGCGTGTTGCTGAAATAGATTGCCATGAGATACCTCCACTTCTTTTTTCTATGGCATCATAGCATATTTTAACAGAAAAAGAAATAGTTTCAAAATGTTATATAAATTGGTTTATCATGTTATACAAATATAAAAGATTGTATCGTATAATAGGGAAAAATCAACGAAAACAAAAAATGAGACATAAATTCAGAATCGAAAAGAAAAGGAGAAAACTATGAGCACGCATTTTAAGAGAATCCTCTACGGAGGAGATTACAACCCGAATCAGTGGACGAAGGATATCTGGCAGGAAGATATGCGCATTTTTAAGGATGCACACATCAATACCGCGACAATCAATGTATTTTCATGGGCAAAGATCCAGCCATCGGAGCATGAATATAATTTTGATGAGCTTGACGAGATCGTGGATATGCTTTCGAAAGAAAATTACGATATCGTATTTGCCACTTCCACGGCAGCCCTTCCGGGATGGATGGTGCGTAAATATCCGGAAGTGATGTTTACTGATTATGAAGGAAGACAGCACAAATTTGGCGGCCGCCACAATGCCTGCCCGAATTCTTTTGTGTTTAAACATTATGCGCGTGAACTGGCATATAAACTGGCAGAGCGCTATGCAGACAATCCACATGTGACCTGCTGGCATGTCAGCAACGAATATGGAAACGAGTGTTTCTGTGAGAGCTGTCAGAAGGCATTCCGTGTGTGGCTGAAAGATAAGTATAAGACAATTGATGCATTAAACAGGGCCTGGAATATGGAATTCTGGGGACATACCGTTTACGACTGGGATGATGTGGTACCGCCAAATGCGTTAAGTGACGGAATCGGAAGTGAAAAGACTGCTTTTGCAGGTATTTCCATTGATTATCGCAGATTTTATTCGGACAGCCAGTTAGCATGCTTCAAGATGGAGCGCGACGCGATCCGGAGTGTCAAGCCGGATGCATTTGTCACCACAAACCTGATGGGAACATTCAAGGGGCTTGATTATTTCAAGTGGGCAAAAGAGATGGATGTTGTATCCTGGGATAATTATCCTTCCTATGATACGCCGTGGAGCAGCATTGCCATGACACACGATCTGATGCGCGGTTTAAAAGATGAGCCGTTTATGCTGATGGAGCAGACACCAAGCCAGCAGAACTGGCAGAAATACAATTCCCTGAAACGTCCGGGGCAGATGCGGGCACAAAGTTATCAGACACTGGCACATGGGGCAGACACGATCCAGTTTTTCCAGCTTCGCAGAAGTGTGGGCGGATGTGAGAAATTCCATGGCGCTGTGATTGCACATGCAGGAAGTGAAAATACCCGTGTTTTTCGTGAGGTGGCTCAGCTTGGCGCGGAGCTGGAAAGCTTTGGAGACCGTACTTTGGGATCACGCAATGAAGCGGAAGTCGGACTGATTTTCGACTGGGATAATTACTGGGCACTGGAGTACACCAGCGGCCCGTCCGAGGATTTAAAATATGTGGATCAGATTCATCAGTACTATCAGTATTTTTACAAAAAGAATATTGGTGTGGATATGATTCCTGTGGATGCAGATTTTTCAAAATACAAGATTGTTGTGGCACCGGTGCTTTATATGGTAAAGGATGGAATGAAAGAAGCGCTGGAGAATTTTGTGAAAAATGGTGGTATTCTGATTACTACGTTTATGAGCGGAATTGTCGGACAGTCGGATAATGTATATCTGGGCGGTTATCCGGGACCGCTCCGCGAGATGGCGGGGGTATGGGTTGAGGAGATTGATGCCCTTGCACCGGAACAGAAAAATAAGGCAAAGTTTGCAGACGGCAGTACAGCAGCATGCGGTCTTCTGTGTGATCTGATGCATTTAGAGGGTGCGAAAGCACTTGCCTCTTATGAGGAAGATTTCTATGCGGGAATGCCGGCAGCATCGAAGAATACATACGGAAAAGGTACCACATATTATATTGCAACCCAGTTTGAGGAAGAAGGGCTTGCAAAGATTTTGGATCAGGCAGTCCAGGAGGCCGGAGTTTCATCCGTTATCCCGGAAGAAACCGGACTTGAAGTTGTCACACGCGTCAGTGATACCACGCGATTCTATTTTGTCATGAACTTTACGGATGAGGAGCAGATTCTGCCGGAGAGTCTGACCGGAAAGAAAGACATGATCAGCCAAAAGATGACAGAACACGGAATGAAATTGAAAAAATGGGATGTCCTTTTACTAGAAGAACATCTGTAAACAAAAGACAGCGCCGGAATCCGAGAAAGTGGATCCGGCGCTGAAGTTTATGTTGAACATACCGCTCGCGCGCGAAAGTGTGCGATAAGCGCACACTTTATTTTTGTGATACGTGGATAAATACATTTTTTCAGGAACGGGCATAGGAAGTGCCCAGAGACAGAATCTGAAGGCGTTTCCTGAAATCTTCGGCATTTTCAAAATGTCCCTGTAAGATGTCTTCTTTTTTCACAATGATGTCCTGTACCGTTTTATCCGTCAGGTGGAAAAAGTTATCAGAAAAAATAACATCTGCATCGTCAAAATCCAAAGCGACAAACGGAGCAAAGCAGTCACTGGAAATGTGCAGGATAAAAGCATCGTTCGTTTCTTCTGCTTCCGTGGATATAACCGGGTTTTTAAGATTTAAATATTTATACGGCACAAGTGTTTCCACATCCTTTAACACTTTTTGATCTTTTGTATGTATCACTGCTTCCAAAAATACATCGTCTTTTTGATCTTCCCAGGAACAGATATCGACAACTGCTGTTTCGATAGCGGAAAAGGCCGGGGAGTTCCCTTTGGTTTCGTATGTTTCCAGCACATTCCCTGACAGGTCACGAATGGACAGGGTGAGAGAATACTCTGTGGTTTCGAAGGATTCGTTGGAAAAATATACGTGGCACCTGTGATCTTCCAGCGTCATACTGACCGCGTGTGGGGCATAAAATTTCTGAGCCATGTAATGCAGGGCTTTCCATCTGCCAAAATAATCAATGCTGGACCAGGAAGGTGCCGGCCAGTTATCGTTGATCTGCCAGTAGAGGGTTCCCATACAGCGGCCGCGGTTTCGGCGCCAGTGGTCCACACCGTATTTGATGGCCATACCCTGTAATACCTGACTGGCATACAGGAGATGTGTCAGATCTTTTGGATAGCGCAGATTTTCGGACAGATAGTAGAGCATCTTACCGTTTGCCGCATCATTTTTCTGATGGCTTTCCATGACACGGGAGAAAATATTGCGGTCATCTTCCAAAGTAAAACTGTTGACGGTCTTTGCACATGGGAAAGACTGAAAACCGAATTCGGAGCAGAAACGGAAAAAATATTTGCGGTAGTCGGTAAATGGTTTCTGTCCATGCCAGACATCCCAGTAGTGGGTATCTCCGCGGTTTGCATCATCCGGATTGTCAAAACAGCCGCCGGATGACGGGGAAGAATGCCAGTAAAAGGTTTCACCGTCTGCCTCCTGTACGGCTTTCGGGAGGACTTCTTCAAACAATCTGATATAATCGGCACGAAGATAAGGAGTTTCTTTCTGGAAATCGCCCCAGTGATCCCAGGCAGATTCAATCTCGTTGTTGCCGCACCATAAACCAAGGCTGGCGTGGTGGCGCAGACGGCGCACATTATCATAGGTCTCCTGCCTGCAGTTTTCGGCAAACGCGTCCGTTACATCGTAGACATTGCAGGCATACATCAGATCCTGCCATACGATCAGCCCTTTTTCATCACAGAGATCATAAAAAGCATCGGAAGGGTAGTAACCGCCACCCCATACACGGACGCAGTTAAAGTGTGCCCTGCGGCAGCTTTCCAGAATATAATCCAGCTTCTTTTCGGTAATTCTTGTGTACAGACAGTCATCCGGAATATAGTTTCCCCCGCGGGTAAAAATTTTGACACCATTGACACAGAAGGCGAATTCATTTCCCCATTCGTCTTTTTCCTGGCTGATCGTTAATGTGCGCAGACCGATCCGTCTGGTGATAGATTCCAGGCTTGTTCCGTCCTCATCCAGTAAAGTGGTCCTGACGATATAAAGAGGCTGATCGCCATAGTCATTCGGCCACCAGAGTTTTGGATTTTCGATCACAAAATCCCCCGCTGCCACACCGTCTGCATTTGTTTTACACAGTTTCGTCTGCAGCGGTTTGTCTGCACCGTCTTCTGAGAGTTCCACGCAAAGTTTTTGTCCCGGAACGGATTCGGAAAGTGTTATGGATGTCTGGACGGAAACGTTTTTGGCATGCTGCTGATGGATGCGGATGTCTTCGATTCTGGCATGGGAATATCCCTGTAAATAAATGTCCCGGAAAATTCCGGCATCGATGGTCTGTGGACCCCAGTCCCAGCCAAACATGGAGTGTGCTTTGCGCAAAAGCTGGTTTCCTTTCATGGAGCCGCACGGAATATAATTGATTTTTTTATGGGCTTCATAAGGATAATCTTCGATAAAACGCAGCACAGAACGAAAAACAATCTGAAT
>UMLJ01055523.1_pt1 | contig 11942 bp, 18 predicted proteins | sample 1966521 | NCBI WGS metagenome assembly UMLJ01 (sample SAMEA4836199, study PRJEB28245) | human gut metagenome | biome: gut microbiome; material: fecal sample | place: Denmark | collected 2008
TTATTAAAATAATATTAGGGATGTACGAGTGATAACTATTTCGGCTCTGATACTATTAAAATAGTATCAGAGAGAAGTAGTATCAGCAAAGCTGATACTATTTTAATAATATAAGTAGGGATAAAAATACTCCCCTCTCTGGTGGAGGGGAGAGGGGAGAGGGGAGAGTGAGTAGTTTAGGGGGTTAGTCATCTGGTTCAAAGTTAGATAACAGACCCATACGTTCTGTAACGTCATGATAAATATAATATCTACGCTTTGCATCGCTGTATTCTGTCTTTGTGAAGTAGTCATATACATCACATTCATTGTTATACATCAAATACATACCATATGGGTTAAATACTGGTAAATCTGTATCCTTATCCAATTTTGACTTGAAAAATTCATAAGATTCTTTGTTAGTAATCTTAACGTAGTGTGCAGTTATATAGCCTTTTGCATAGCGTTCAAGCGGAATAATATTACCGAAACCATCAAACATCATAAGCGTTTGAGAGGTAATATTCGGATTAATGGTTGGTGTATTATCATTGTTGATAATATTAAGCATTGCTTGCATAACATTATGCTCAGAAGTACCAACTGCGAACTCATATTCTTTGCCATTATCGAGAATGATTTTCATTTCATCCGCTCCCCTTTAACATATGTGTATTAATTGATATATATGATTGTTATTAGAACTTATTTTATCTGATTATTTTGGCATAAAGATATGCTTTCGCCTTATGTCGAATTTTATCCATTAATCGGTTATCAACTTCAATGCGGTCAATAGACAGCTTATTTTCCAACATACGGATATTCGCTCTAATGATATTGTCATCGCTCATACCAGTAAAATATGTGTTATTACCATTCAGCACTTCAAAATACTGACGGAACATCATTTCACCAGAGTTACGAATAATTTCTTCCTTCATGTAATGCGTACAACGCATATTAGTTCACTCCTTTGCTTTATGATATTATTATATCATATCAAAGCGTGTTTGTCAACGGTATTCCCCCATCAAAACATAATTTCTAAACCATTTAGAATCGGTAATATTGATTGAAATTTTATTGTCACTCCAATGTAACACTTGTGTTACCACAGGGCAACCAACCTTAATTTCTTGAACAAATTCCCACCAATAGTCCATAGTTTTATTATGATACACATTATGCATTGCGCGTGCAATATTATGCTTCATATCTTTTGTTAATGTAGTATTTTTCATATTCGTATTCCTATTCCTGCTTGTTTTTTCGGCTTGTTTATTTGATAAGGTAAGGCTCAAAATATTTTCTAATATCTTGAACTGAGAAAGGCACTCTAATGCGTTCTTCTGATAATACAGTCCATACATAATCACTCTTGCGAACGATTTTATAAACCTGTCCTGCAACAAAAGTTGCTTTGTCACAGGACAGATTGACCTTACAATTGAGATAGATATAGTTTACCATGATTAACCAATAGCCAGAATGTCGTTGACCTTGAGCACAATAGGCTTTTCGTCCAGTACAGGGTCATTACTCAGTTCGGAAGAAAGAACCATAGGCGCGATAATAGCCTTGTCAACCTTGCGTCCGTTGAGATACCACTCAGTTTCCATATGTGAACCTTTACCAAGATAAGCACGCAGATAAGTGGTTTCTACGCTGTTTTTCGGAGTATGCTTGATAAAATACGGATATTCATACCACTTACCCCATGCCAGACCAGAGGAAACAGATGGCATCGAACCATTTAGACGAGCGTTCTTTACAGTTGAAAGATTCTCATAGTTCACACCAAGACGAACCGTGGCGCGAACACGCTTCTTTACACAGTCCATACAGCCCTTCTTTACCTTTGCGTCACGCTCCCAAAGGATAGAGGTATAAGCACCCTTCTGAATGCCATAAACACGATTGCGTAATGTCGAAAGTTTCATTTTGATTCAACTCCTGTTCTTTATTGTGGTTATATTATAGCATGGATATTCTATTAATGCAATAGTCAAAATCGACAAACATTATTATATAATTTGTTATATATTGTCTGACTAAACCTAATAGCGTGTACATACATACTATTGTCTGTATCTACTGACAAATTATAATCTACATTCATCTTGTCCAATAAAGCATTGAGATAATATCTAAACTGATGCATCTCATACGGATATAATAAGTCATAAGTTGATACAGAAAACTTATCAAAATTGTGCTTTATACATTTTGGAAGTTTCTGCTGTTTAAGTGGATGATAAATAATTTCTCTCATCTTTTCAATATCCATATTATTCCATCCCTTCTGGATAGTATCTATCCATATACATTTTGATATTATCGGCAGTACAAAAAGGCTCTAAGTTTGTTCTAAACCATTTTCTCGCAAACATTTCTGACAGCTTCGGGAAATAATCATTCAAGCGTTTATCAGCCGCAGTATATGATTGAATGATGTTCTTCTCAGGAATGTTGTCATACATCATCATAAATTTTGCCATATATGGTGTAGCTTCATACCACGCGCCTAAGCCTCTATCTTTGATAAGAACACAAAGATATTTAGACAGTTCTTCTTTAAGAAACTTTGGAACGCACTGTGTTTTCATAAGTTATACCACCTTTCGACTACAAGCATAACATAGAATATCTTATTTGTCAAGAGGTGGCTTGAATTTTTCTTCTGATTTTTATTGATATTATTTTAATAATATTATTTTGTAATTGTATTAATATTATTAAAATAATATTCTATTAATAAAGAAAGGAGTGGAAATTTATTCCACTCCTTGATATTCTTTACTCGTGGTCGCAATCATTGCAACAGCACTCACAGGGGCAACACTCCTTGCCACTGCTGTTATTATTCAGCACAGCCATAGCAACAGCCATATCATAATAGAACTTATTGATACGCTTCTCAAGACCACGATGATAGTTTGCAAGGCACTTTTCCTTTGCCAGACGCTTACCTTCTTCTTCATCCCAAGTGTCACCATGACGAAGGGTAACAGTGCCAGAATACTTATTTGCCATAAGCAGCTTGTTAGAGTAATAATCCACAGGAACACCAGTGCGCATGAGTTCCTTTGCAATCATCTTTACAGCATCCATCTGAGTACCCTCAAGAAATGCCATTACAGTCTGCTTTTCCTTGTTGATAACGTATTTCATCATGATAATTTATCTCCTTTTGTTTTATTGTGGTTATATTATAACATATCAAATGCTATATGTCAAGAGAAATTATGTTCTTCTGCAAATTTTTTCACTGCTTCTTTATAACTATTATGTTCAGCAATAGCTTCTTCAAGCAGTGCGTTATATTTCTGCTTATAAGACTCAAAATCATGCATATCACGTTTGCGCAGATACATACAGATTTTATTATTAATAGGACGTTCCATTTCTTTTAGCATTGCCTTGAGCGTTTCCTGTTCGCTCATATCAAAGCTATACGCACACAGCTTTCCGGCAGGGAATGTAAAAGTAATGGACGGTTCACCGTCATATTTAAGCTGTCTATTAGATGAATAATAGAAAGTACCAGTTTTAGTTTGACGGATTTCCTTTTCTTGAATCACATAATCAAAGTCAGTGATTAGTGTATCTTTGTGGAAAAACTTCTTCATTGTAATGAACTTTACTTTCTTAGTCATAGACGTACCTCACATCAATCAAATTTACAATGCTGTATTTTCATTGTGCCACAAGTATAACACAGAAAGTTTTGCATGTCAATACCAATTTTTATTTTCTACAAAAATTTTTGTTTTTTTCAAAAATGGTATTGACAATAAGCTATCGTTATTGTATAATGTGAAACGTAAACAAAACAACACAAAGGAGAATAATCACATGAGTTTCAATCTATTCACTTACGGTACACTTCTGAAAGGCAATCCGAACGACTTTTATCTTTCTACATCTAAATATGTAGGTGATGGCAAGCTAAATGGTATCAAGCTGTTTGACTATATTAATAGTAAGACACTGCAATCCCTTTACCCTGTTGCACTTGAAACTGAGAACGGCTCGGAATTGCTTGGTGAAGTGTATGAAGTGCCTGACGCAATGTTACCTTACCTTGAAAATCTTGAAGGTACTCCTACCTTATATACACGCGAGACACGCGAAGTAACACTTTCGGACGGTTCAACAGTAGAGTGTTTCGTTTATATCGGCAATCCATCTACGTGGAAGAATGTGGATATGCTTATTGATTACCCGATGGAACATAAGTATGTACAGTATCAGTACGAGCTTGCAAAATAAATTTTAAGAATTTTCAAAAAGGTATTGACATACGAGATTTTCTATGTTATACTTTAAGCACAATAAAACAAAACAACAAAACAACCTGTAAAGGAGAACTTATTATGAACGAAAACGAAAAGGTAGTTTGCTCTGTATGTGGCAAGGAACTCAAGATGGCAGATGCTTATTATGACCCCGATGGTGGTTATATCTGCGAAGAATGCCATGCCACGAACGTTTCTGTATGTGATGATTGCCAGTGTGAATACTGGAATCATGAAATGACAGAGATTGCAGACCGTGAGAATTATCACGTTTGTGTTGACTGTCTGCCCTCTTACTACCAGTGCCCTGATTGTGGTAGATATTTTACCAGTCTGTATGATGGTGACGGTGGCGAATACTGCCGTGAATGTGTAGTAAACCACCCTCTGCCGTTGGTTGACCGCGATAACCCGATTGTTGGTTATCATAATCATCATTCTCGTGACCCGATTTTCTTCAAGACCGATGCAGATGTGGAGATGCCTTATCTTGGCGTTGAGCTTGAGGTGGATACTCGTGACGGTTATCCTGATAATGATGACATTGCGTGCGACATTCTTGACGTAATGCCTGACAACTTCATCTATTTTGAATCTGATGGTTCTCTGGATAACGGTTTTGAGAATATCACTCAGCCTGCAACTCTTGCATATCATGAGAGTATCGAGAGCAACTACAAGAAGATGTTCACCCGCATTCGCCGTGGTGGTCTGCGTTCTCACCAGACTAAGACTTGTGGTCTGCACGTTCACTTTAACCGCAACTTCTTTACTCCTGATGAGGAAGAAGCTTGTGTAGCTCGTCTGCTGTACATGGTAGAGAATTTCTGGGATGACATTGCCGTATTCTCTCGCCGTTCTCGTGAAACGATTGAGCGTTGGGCGAATAAGTACAATGATGACCCTGCAAAGGTTGCCAAGAACTGGAAGGATGGTTCTTTCTGCTATGAGCGTTATCATGCAGTAAACCTCACCAATCGTAACACGATTGAGTTCCGTATGTTCCGTGGCACTTTGAAGTACAACACCTTTATTGCTACGTTGCAGTTCTGCCAGAACCTCATTATGACTGCAAAGACAAAGAGTGTTGCAGATATTCAGTCCATGCAGTTTACGGACTTGATTAACACTCCTGAGCTTGAACAGTATTGGGCAGAAGCACAGGAGCGCAAGAAGCCTAAGACTGTAAATACCGAAGTTGTCAGCGGTGATGATGTAGCAGATTCTGACATTGATTAAAAGTATAAGGGCGGTGATACCGCCCTTTTCTTTTTCTATTAATAATAGAAACTATTTTAATAATATTATTTATGACATTATAATTCTTATTATTTTAATAATTTTCGCAATCAGATAATTTAACTGCCATAATTTGCTATCAAAAAGAGACCAATAATTCTTTGAACTTTTGTGCATTTTGCATATTGCCTATTAATAGATGATTGTGTTATACTATGTGTACATTAAGAAAGGAGTGTATAACAAATGACGAAAGAAAAGACAATCAATCTTTCCGACCTTCAAGTACGTTTTGAAGATTTTATGCTCAAGTTGGGAGCAGAACCGCGACTACAATATTATGGTAGTAACTTTGATGACCTGTATATCATGATTCAGATTGAACACGATGGTGTAAACGATATTGCACTTATTGATTTCTTTACTGATGTTGTAGATATGCGCATCTATGATGAGTACAAATTCCTTGTAGCTGACCATTTCAAGATTGATATGGACTTGTTTATGAATGCTATTTCAAACCTAAACACATACAGCATTCAGATTAATAAGCTTCTTAATGAAGGGAGTGTAAGTGCAGATGACTAATGCAGATATGCCGAAGCTTGAAAGTTTAATGCGCACGTTGTTTCCATCTGCGCATATGTTCTCAGACGTTGTTTGGGATGATGATTGTGGTTGTTGCCAACATTATCTGGACATGAATAACAAGGTTGAATGTACCATATGTGATAATGGTAATGTGATTATTACTGTAACTGATACACATAATCATAACGTTAAGTATTCAGAAATTATTTCTGGTGATTGGCGTGAAATTATGGACAAGATTATGAGCGTTGCAGAACATGTTGGCGTTCAGAGCGTATTTTACCAGTAAGGAGATGATTTTATGACTTGTGCAGTAGATAGTAAGCAGATTGCAGACCTCATTCGTAATGTGGTAGGCAATGATAAGTGGCGTGTTGTACGCATTACAAATAATATTGCCTATGGTTCAAAGGCAATTTGCCTAATTAAGTATGTAGAAAGTCTGGAATCTACTTACTGGGCGAGAGTGGAAGTAAATGAAAAATGCAATGGTAGAGTATTTTACTACCATGTAAATGAACTGAATTTTGTAGATTTTGAATTTGGCAATACATTTGATGACATTGAAGGAATCTCTGACGAACTAAATCTTCTCTGTTGTTAAAATTTCTCTTGACAAATCTCTAAAGATACAGTATAATATAATCAAATAAAAAACAACAATATAAAGGAGAATTAAATATGTGTATTGCAATCGTATCACCCGCAGGAGTAAAGTGCCCTACTCTGGACACTCTCAAGACTTGCTTTCTGAATAACGATGATGGTGCAGGTTGGGCATATCCTCTGCCGAATGGTAGAGGTGTAAAGATTATGAAAGGCTTCATGACTTGGAAGGACTTTTCAAATGCATGGACAGAGTTTGGTAAGCATTATGATACCGAAGCTCTCCCTCTGCTCATTCATTTTAGAATTAGTACAGGCGCGGGTGTTGTACCTTCTATGACGCATCCGTTCCCTATCAACTATGATGATGGTGCGTTGCAGAAGATTACCTATGTATCTGATTATGCAGTGATTCACAATGGCATTATCAGTTGCGTAGGCTACAATGAGCGTCCGAAACATCTTTCTGATACTGCCGTATTCTGTAAAGAATATCTTCCTCTGATGGCTAAAATGTCTCCTGATTGGCTTCACCATGATGAGACTATGCAACTTATTCATAAGATGATTGACAGTAAGATGGCAATCATGGATAAGACTGGTTTTATTAATATGACCGAAGGTTTTGAGGAATGGGAAGGTAACTTCTATTCTAACACTACCTACAAGGAAAACCGTTATCGTTCTTCTAAATATCGCGCTCCGCAGAATTGGTATCATAGCTATGATGATGACGATGATTATTATGGCTATGGCTATGACAGTTGTTATAGCAGTGGTATCCACCACTATACCTTCAATCGCAACTCTGATACTGTTGTAAACAGTAGCAACACTGATAATGACATTTACGACTTTACACATTTTGACAGTGATTACAATGACACTGAGCGTGGTCTGATGGCTGTAAAGTCTGGATGGACTATTTCTTGTGATGGTATGGATTACCACATGGATAGTCAGGAAGAAGCGGACAATTATTTTATTGACCGCAAGCGTAACGTATGGGAGCGCACTGCTGAACGTGTGCGTGATGAAGCAACAGGAGAAATGATGGATAAGACCCTTGGCTATACGCTTGTTGGCGAAGAAGGGCATATCTATGACAGCAACGGTAAGGAACAGGCTTGGAACTGTTCTGTACGTGTAGATACCACTATGTTTGAGGATTGATGGAGAGGGGTATAATCCCCTCTCTCATAAAGGAGAACACAAAGCATGACTTATAGAACGAATAGAGAGGGTGTTATTACTTCCGTATCAAGTGGTCGTGAATTGATTGGAAGTAAGATTAAGTCTGACCTACATCTGTTAGATTGGGTTATGATTAAACGCCCTAACCGTAGTAGAGAACCTAAGTATGGTCTTTATGGCGGTAAGCTGACACGACATTCAGAAGCAGATGAACAAAACAGGGTTATTATCAGAACTGTTAAGGATGAAGAAATTCTTCCTATTTCTGACATTGTACCTATCGAAGCGTCTGATACTCTGGTACACCATTTTGTGAACGCTATCAATAATTTACTTCCAACTGCACAGTATAGCGGTTATATGCTGAACGTTGTAAAGTTTTATTTGAACTTTGTTAATTGGCGTTATCCCGAACTGTCTGAAACGCTCCGCGTTCCTGTATGCTCTGAGTGTGGAGCACCGTTCCCCAATAGAACGCTCAACGGTACTCTTATTTGCGATGAGTGCTACCATAATAGATTTACTCGCTGTGACCGTTGCGGACGCACTGTGGCGCGTTCTGAGACGATTAACGGCTGTTGTGAGGATTGTGCACTGCATCATTGGATTACTCAGTACCATAGAGATACCCCACCGCTTGACTTCTTTGGTGATACGCATAACAACGCAGTACCGTATCTTGGTGTTGAGTTAGAGGTTGCTTATGGTGGAGAGAGTAGCGACACTGTTCGCCAGATTCTTCCTCTTATTAATAGCAGGGAACGTCTGTTCATGTACTGTTCTCATGACAGCAGTCTGGAAGATGGTTTTGAAAACATTACTCAGCCTGCAACACTGGAATATCATGAAAGCATTGAAGATAAATACAAGGCAGTATTCCATAAACTGCGCGAACTTGATTATCTTTCTCATGATACGCCTTGTTGTGGTCTACACGTTCACTTTAACCGTAACTTCTATCCGAGCAATCGTGAGGAAAGTTGTATTGCGCGACTTTGTTTCATGTTTGAACACTTCTGGAAGGAACTGTTGTTGTTCTCTCGCCGTGTAAATAAGAAGATGAGCTATTGTCGTAAAATCAATCTGCCTGTCAATGAATTTATTAGACGTTCTAACCGTTCGTCTGGACATGATTGGCATTATTATGCACTGAATCTTTCAAACGACAGCACGATTGAATTTCGTATCTTCCGTGGTACTCTGAATATCAATACGTTCATGGCAACTCTTGAACTGGTAAATAACATGGTTATTTATAGTAGAGATAAGTCGAATGAAGAAATTCAGCATATGCGTTTTGAAGAACTTCTCACGACTGATAGACTGCGTGGATATTGGGATAAGGTTACACACGTTGACAAGGAAATGTAAGAATTAGACTGGGTTTTATTCCCAGTCTTTTCTTATATTAATAGATATTATTAAAATAATATTGCATTATGTATTATAATATTATTAAAATAATTATCATTAATAGTAAAAACAATTATAAAAATAATAATAAAAAGTCTTGACATTACGTTTACTCTATGATATACTACATACATCAAGTAAAGGAGTGAATAAAATGAAAAACTTATATGACAGCAAAACAATGAGCACCGAAACAAACAAGTTTACGCTTCTTCAAGATATTATCCATAAAGGTACATTGGTAGACCAACATATTACTGACAACTACCAGTGGGCATCAACTTATCGTGAAATTTATGCATACAATAATACTATGTATAAAGTTGAATATGATGAGTTTTATTGGTATAAAATTAAAAATCTGAACAATCCAGATGAATATTATGCAGTAACATATTAAAATTCTTCTTGACATTCTCTTTAGTATGTGTTATAATTGATACATACTAAAGAGAGGTGTTGAGAAATGAACCGAGAACAGATACTGAATGTCATTAATACAATGGCAAAACATGATGAGTTTTATGCTCGTCTAAGAGATAATCTTTCAGATTTACAAGTAATTGATAATGGTGCATATGAAGAACTTATGCAGATGTATGAGAAAATGTGCTTTACCGATGTACTTGATTTAAGAAAATATCTTGAAAGATAAAAATTTTCTCTTGACAAACAAACCGAAGTGTGTTAATATTAATACACAAGCAAAAACAAAAGGAGTTGCAAAATTATGAAAAAGACAACGTGCGTATATCTTAACAAGAAAGATATTAAGAACGCTTTTAAGCAGTGTGGTTTTGATGTAACAGTAGACGCTGATATGGGCGTTTTATATATTTACTTCAAGAACGATGATGACGAGACAAGTTTTTATGATACATATAACGGTTATGAGGACGTTATTAGTAAATATGTCGGTGAAAATGTTGGCTTTATCATTGCACGTGATGAAGACATACTTATTCCTTCCGCCTTTGTAGCATTTCTGAAATAAATTTGAAAATAACACTTGACATTTCAAATGTCTTGTGTTATAATATAAATGTTGGCGTAAGACCTCCTGTTATAATTTGTTGTGCTCCCGAATGATATTGCCGTATCTTCCAGTTTAGGAGTAGGGAGCACAGTAAATTAAAAAAAATTAAAAAAAATCCTCTTGACAAACACAGTCAAGTGTGATATAATAAGAATGTAATCAGTTGGGAAACGACAAAGTGATTACATCGGCAAGTTCTCCTTTCTGCTGAGAGGGTGAGATGATATCAATCCCTCTCAAAATATCTGCGAGTAGTCCAATCGGCAGGAGACAAATGACTCAAAATCATTACAGTGTGGATTCGAGTTCCACCTCGCAGACCAAATTTCCTTAGAAAAATAACAACTTTTGATGATTGAAAGAAGTGATTATATTGGATGATATAGGCATATACACCGAAATATATAAAACAGATAAGCAAGACGATTATCATCATGTTTTGTATCATGTTAAGTGTAAGGTTTGTAGAGCATAATCATTAAAAATACTACTTGACAGCAACACAATATTGTGATATAATGTTTAAGTAAACAAAAGGAGATGATAAAATGTTTAAGTATGATAAGTCAGTAGACTTTGAGGAATGGTGCTATTCTCAGTGCTACTATAAGAAGCATTCGACAAAGTAAGAGACTGAGGGCAATATGCCCTCGATAGATGGTTCGGTACGCTAAAGGAAAACGAGGGTGCTCATAACGCTCTATTGTGATGTCAGGATTCACCCGAACCACCAACAAGTTACACTGTACAATACACCTCCTTTCAATATTTGTTGTATTGTCTTTCTATATTTTGTTCATGGTTTGTATTGGTTCATTTTTCATCCGCATTCTGTTGTACAGTGTAACTTCCATATGCCTTGTTGATGTAATAGTAACATACACATAACCTGTGAGCTGTTGGTGCAACTCCAACACAAGGCAATGCTAACGTTATAACGTAAAAAACATAAAGCTGAAACCTAACTGCTTTATGCTCCATATTGCGCGATATGGATGAACAACAAAATAGGTCGTTCCGTACTAATTACAATTCACTATGAGTGAATGCTCCAACGTTGTGTAATTAGTAGTAATAAGCGATAAGACATAACTTCACGCGACTTGTACGGACAAGTAAACAAAATATGTGACTGATAATCAATAAGATTATACAAAGGGTATGAAAGTTAGGCAATAGACCCATAGTGCAGTGAAAGCCTATTCTGCACACTAAAGCAAATACCAACTATGGTAGAAATAATTTAGACGATAAAAAATTATAGTTGGTATTGTTTAACAACATTCGTCTAATAGGAAGGATACCCACATCTTTAATTTATTGGGATTATAAATGATATTATTAGGGAGACAGAGGTTCAAGTCCTCTATGTTGTTAAACTTCACATGGGTCATTAATTCAAAAGTAGAATAGCAGACTTTTAATCTGTCTAAGACGGAGCGTTACCGTCATGACCCACCACACAATGTTGGGAGTTAGCACTCGTAAGAGTATAACTCAAATGTCAACCGTATCTGTGTTCCATTCCACAGGTGCGGTTTTTATTTTATATTCTCCCATATTATTTTAATAATATCATT
>UMLJ01005587.1_pt1 | contig 11753 bp, 11 predicted proteins | sample 1966521 | NCBI WGS metagenome assembly UMLJ01 (sample SAMEA4836199, study PRJEB28245) | human gut metagenome | biome: gut microbiome; material: fecal sample | place: Denmark | collected 2008
TCGCTGACCTCGCTGTTAACAACCCAGAGGCTTTCAAGGCTATCGTTGCTAAGGTGAAGTAATTTGAAAGATTTTTAAAGGAATCCTCAGTTATCTTTGATAGCTGAGGATTTTTCTTTTTTCAGGTATTCCTATGTTCCCGCGATAAAGCAAATGAAAATCCCCAGCTATCCATTAAAAGATAGCTGGGGATCTTATCATTTATAAGCCTTTCGGACTTTATAAGCTCTCCGCTTTACTTGATCAATTCAAGACCTGCCTCGAACTTGTTTGTCTTTTCCATGATGGCAGGAAGCTGGTTTACAACAGTCTTCAAAATCTGGAATTGGGCCTTATCTTCTGCGTCCATACCTGTAGTAGGAATATTGTTAACCTGAGCATAAAGCATGGTGATGATAGGAGCTACGAAATCCTTGTCAACATAGAAATATACCTTGTTGGCTGCTGGATAAGATACGTGTACTGGAATACCGGTCTTAAACTGATCCAACATGCCGGCTACCATAGCCTGCTCCTGAGCATCGTCGATGTCTTCTGTAATCTTGGCTGTGTTCAGGAACAAGGTAATCATATTCTCGTTAACCACCTTGTATGTAGCGTAATCGTTAGCTACCTTCCAGTCCTTGTCATCAGCCTCTTCCTTGTAGGTTGCAGAAATCTGACCCTTCTCATTGAAGGTTACATCCTGCAAAACGCTTCTGAGCTGGCTGTTGAGCAGCATTGGAGCCATTTTGATGGCATCCTTTACTGGATATGGCTCATCAAAGACACCAGGTATATCGATAACTGCATCATCAGAACCTTCCCACTTTAATACTACTGAACCTGTTGGCTGGAAAGTTGTTGGATCCATACCAGCTTCCTGTACCTTCCAGGTACCTTCAATCTTCTCGTTGCGTACAAATCCCTTTTCGTCATTGTCATCATCGCTGCTACAAGCAGTGAAGAAGCCAAGGGTGCAAACCATGGCCATCAAATAAATAAACTTTTTCATTTTCTTCTCTTTTTTTTGTTAATGAATAATTGTTGTTTTTTATCTTTTTATCTCTCTTTGGCTATATATATTTTTGCTATATATATTAATGTACGCGTACATTATTATATAGATAGCTTCAGCAGAATATGATCTGTTACTTCAGCTGATACGTGATGCCGATGCTGCCGTAGATAGGATACATAGTCTGCTCGATGGTCTCGAAATCTTTCTTGAAGATACCATTTAAGCCCCAGCTCAGGTCGGCGCAGATGCCCCAACGGTTGTTCAATCGCCAGTCTATTCCGAAATCTACGCCCACCTGCCAGTTGCGCATATCGTCGCTGAAATCGTAATCACCACGTTCGCCTTCCTTTTCGCCCAGCATCACCTTCTGTCCCGTAGGGTCTCCCTTGGGATGACCCTCCTCCTGACGGCGGAGATAACCATTGTATGCCCAGCCCTCAAACTTCTTCGAGGTAACATAGCTTACGTATGGGCCCAGCTTGAAGCGGAGATTATCGCAGACATCGTATGTTGCCAGAATCGGAACGGTGATGAGACTCATATCCACCTTCGTCACTACATCGCCCGTAAAGATGCCCTGCAGCTCCTCGCCGCCACGAACTATCTTCATATAGTAGTTCTTAACGCCCGCATCGGTCTTCATGCTCTTGTTCTCGAAGCGGATTCCGCCCACGAAACCCCAGTTTCTGGAGAGTGGGTGATAGGCATCCACGCCCAGACTGAAGTTAGGGCGTAGGGTGTAGCTGTGAAGCGTGCGGATGGTGGCAGGCATGCCGATAGGGGCTGTGCCGCCCAGGTTATACGCCACGCGTGCCTGATACTCATAGCCGTGGAGATATTTGTTCCAGGCACTATTCTTGTCTCCTGCCCATGATGCGGTGCCGCATGCCAGCAGGAGTGCCAGTACTGTTATCTTTTTCATTTTTCTTCTTATTTGCAAATCAGTTTGAAACTATCCACCCAGAGGGTGCTGCCTACGGCTCCCAGGAAGTTGGCACCATCAGAACTGGATGAGCAGACGATGGCAAGACTGTAGCCGCCATTCTTCAGCTTCACGGGGTCGATGGTCTTGCCGTAGGATTGATAATCGAAATCTACGCTGAAGTGATGCCATTCCGGTGTGTTTCCAATGGCAATTTTTCCGTTGTCATCGCGGGTTTCGCCTACCAGTGCGAGAGCTACTATCTGTTTGCTGCTCTGTACGTTATCGCCATAGAGTACTACAGCATCTCCCTTCTCGTCGATGTTCTCGTAGAGCACGGCGTAGATGGTTCCGTAGTCATGTCGGTTCAGTTCGTTCATATCCTTGTCGGTGAATTTCTCGCCAGCCTGATACTTGTACCAGCCTTCCAGCTTTTCCGGTTTTGCGCTGAAGCTGAATGGGCGACCGAACTTGGTGGCCTTCATCGCATCGCGCAGGGCATCGGTGGCATCAAACTGTCCGATGAAGAGGTTGCCGGCAGCGATAGGCTTGTGTACCATATCAGCGAGCTTGCTGGTGCGCTTAGTAGTGAGCTTCACGCCTTTGCCCTGATAGCCTTCTTCTGTCATTACGGTAGGATATTCCTCCGGTTTTGCCGAAGGGTTGCTGATCTGGAATCCAGAGTTTCCTGTTGCCCAGATGTCGAGTTTATTGCCGTTCCAGTTCTCCTGCCAGTTGTAGTATCCTTTGCTGAGGTATGCGTTTTCAAATTCGAATTCTATCTCGTTTGGCATGGTGGTCTGACCCTTCTTGATGCTCACCTGATAGGTGCGGGTCCACTGCTTGTCTTCCGATGTAACCACGTATGTAACAGGACCTTTGGAGAAGTCGTGTACGCTTCCGCTTTCCGGCTGGATGGTGGCTCCCGGAGTGAGTCGGAACATCGGTGCCTGCTTCTTGAGACTGGCGAATGGCTTCATGGTGAATTCTATCTTGTCCTGGTCGCTCTGCACGTTGACGAGCGTATCCGATGCGTTTGTGAACCACAGCTTCATCCAGCTTCCTGGGTGGATGTATGCCTGCTCGATGTCGCATTCGGCATTGAGGGGTTCATCCTTGAAGCATGAACTGAGTGATAGGGCGCAAACCGTCGATAAAGATAGCGTTATAAATTTTCTAAAACCCATTGTCTTCATATCCTTTTCCTTTATTACATAAGAATCTCTATCTTTTGTTATAAGATTCTTTTCTTTATTATATATGAGCGTTATCTTTTTGGGGATATCCGCTGATGATTCAATTTTCTGGTTGCAAAGTTACGCTGAAAACTTGAAAGCGCCAAACATTTTTTACTTTATTTGCATATTATTTATGTTTCTGATTATTTGTTAAATGGGGTAGGAAAAAAGAAGACTGGGCATCCCTTTTGGAATGCTCAGTCTTGATTTTAGAAATTTACATTGTCGCCACCGCCGCCTTCGCCGTCTCCGGTGTTATCCTTTCCGGTGTCTCCTGATGGGGTGTTGCCGCCGCTTGGGTTGTCCTTGTCGGTGCCGCCGGAGGTATCACCGGTGTTGTCCTTTCCGGAGCCGCCTCCTGATGTTCCGCCGCCATTTTCCTTGTCTTCGATGCCGTTGTACTCGGTCATCTCCTCCATCTTGATGCCACTGAGCATCGGCTTTACTCGCTTGCCCTGGTCCATGACAGAGTAAGGTGAGTAGATGATGTACATGGCCTTGATGTTGGCTGAGGTGAACTTCTTGGCGCTTACGGCTGGGGAAGTTCTGATGCCGAGCTTGAAGCTTCCGAAGTTGTCGAGCACCACCTTGTTGCCTTCGGCGATGTTGGCTGAGATCTCAGTCATCAGGGCGTTGATCACGGCCAGGATGTCCGGTTCGGTAACGGTGCATCGCTCAGTGATATTCTTGGCGATGGCGCTGGTGTGCACCACTCTGTTCACTACTGCTCTACCGTAGATCATTCCCCTGGTAGGGGAGTTCTTGCGGTTGTTCTTCACTTTTCTGAATTTTGCCATACTCATTTAGATTTAAAGGGTTAAACATTCATTTTTCTTTCTTCATCTGATATTTTTCCGCAGAATCTGCGTTAGCTACCCATGCACGAGGTTACCCCCAGGGTGGTGGCAATCGCCGTGAGAATAGAAATCGCAATCTGGATAATGGTTTGCCATGTGTCTTTCTTCATTTTTGTATCTCCTTTCTGTTTATTTTAATGTTATTAGAAATTATTTTAATGTTATTAGAAAAAATTACATCTCTTTTTATCAGGTTATTAGAAAATTTTACATCAATACCTGCTGACGGTTCTTCCGCCGCATGGTGTAGCTTACGTGCAGCCAGCGGTGCTTGCCGGGAGAGGCGCCGCGAGGCTCCAGGATCAGCTGGTCGAAGGTGCAGCTCGATTCTATGAATTTTCTGTACTTCGCCAGAATCTCCTCGTTCGGGATGAAGATGTCGGCAGCCTCGCCCAGGGTATGCTGACTGCCCGGTACGCCATGCACGGCGAGGTTGAGCTGCGGACAGCGATACCCGCTCGTGATGGTGATGATGCCGCAATGCAGACGAAGTGGTTCCAGCACCTGCTCGCACAGCATCATCAGACGGATGATGACCATGGAGCTTTGTGGAGTGTTGTCGATGCCATACTTGATGGCGGTGCCCGAGCGGAGAAACTCTCCGAGGGCGAAGTGAGTGGAGAGGAGCATCTGCTGCATCCTCTCCAGTTCTAACATTGTGTGTGTTTCCATAAGCATTATTGATTGGTTTACGATGCAAAGATACGAAATTTTTTCGGGTTTGTCAAGGGTTTGGGGGTTACTGCGAGGGTTACATTGTGGGTTACCCCGTTTGGGAAATCATTTGAGCCTCTTTTGGGTCAGAAATGAGCCTAACGTAACGTTTGTTTTAGGCTCATTTCATCGCCAAAAGAGGCTCTATTGCAGGGTAAAAGAGGCTCTATTCCAAGCCAATAGAGGCTCTTTTCATTCAGAACAGTTTCCTTTCATTCTGAAGAAGCAGAAGAGGCTCTTTTCAGCTTTCTTCCTCTCCTATGATCAGCAGCTCGATGATTCGGCAGGGAGGATTCTTCTGCAGCTGCTCCATGTAGAATCTCGTGATGCTGTCGGGGTAGATGCTGTTGCGCTGCTCCATGCCCCTGAGCTTGCTCAGCGCCTTATCCGGATGATTGGGTGGGGGAATGCAGCTCTTCTGGAAGAACTGGCGGTAGAGCTTCTGCAGGGGGATGGGGCGCAGGAGATCATCGTGCCACTCATCGCCCACGTCCTCCTCGCCGCTGCTCCTCACCATCACATAGTCGCTTACATCGTGTACGAATTCGATGATCCATCTCTTGGGACATCGCCACTCCCGGATGCCCGATTCCTGATCCAGCATCCACTTATAGTCGTCGAGCATCTGCTCGTGGGCACGGGCTCTCAGCTCGTTGTACTCTTCTCTTGTCATAGGCGTATTATTTTAGAAATTCACTATCTCCAGGGTTCATCGTCCTTCGCCAGCACCTTGCCCTGCATCGCCTCGGCTATGCAGTCGTTCTCCGATTCCCTTTCGTCGTATCTGCCGCAGGGCTGGCGCACGTAGTACACCTTTCCGGGATGACAGAACTCCTGGTCTCTCACCTTCAGCATCTCTACGATGGTAAACATCTTGCCCTCCTCGGGCTTCGAGATTCGGTTTACGGTGAGCAGGAAGTCGGCGAGGTTAGCCCACTGGGCACTGCCCGCTACGGAGTAGATATCCAGCGGCGGAAAGGCCTCGTGACCGTCCTTGTACTGTATTCTCGGGTGAGCCACCACCACCGTCCAGATGTGGCGCGTACGGCTCCATGCCTGCAGCTTCGTCAGCATCAGTCTCACCTTCTCCGTCTCCGTGGCACGGCTGCCGCCCTCGGTCATGTTGATGAACACATACGGGTCTATCACCAGATAATCTATCTTCTGCTTCTTGCGGTTCATCATCGCCTCCATCATTCCGATGATGTAGTTGCTGTCGGGCAGACGGGTCTTCGTGTCGAAATCCACCATGTGCTCCGACAGGAAATCCAGCACCTTGCAGTTCTCCAGCCTTGCCTCTTTGGGCGATTCTGCGCCGTCCATATCCTCCGTGTTCCTCACCCCCAGGGCTATGCGGGCAATCTCCCTCACGTGCTTGCCCTTGATAGGTTTCTCGAACGAGAAGAACGCCACGCGCTTCTGGTTGTGGTACATCAGATGCGCCATCAGGCAGTTGAGGAAATCCGTCTTTCCCGAGTTTGGGCGACCGGTGAGGATGATGAGTCCGCCCTCGGAAGTGGGGTGGAAGATGCCGTCGGTGAGTCCGCCCATCCCCACCTCGTAGCCACGGTCGTAGTTGCCCATCATGATGTCGAGGATGTCCTCCTTGTGCTCGGAGAGGTCGTAGATGTCGGCGTCGCTGATGCCCTGCGCCTCGGCTATGATTCGCTGCACCTCGCGGCTTCCGAAGGCATCATATACCTCGCTGATGTCCTTCTTGCCCTGCGGCAGCGTGGTAACCTTGGCGCGGGTCTGGTATTGCTCTATCAGGAGTTTCACCAGTCGGCGGCCCGGGCGGTCGGTATCGCCGCAGATGATGATCTCGCCCGCCTGCTGAATCCACTCGTCGAAAGCCTCGTGACTCTCCTCGATGTTGGTGCTGGCACCGTTGGCGATGCTCAGCACGTAGGGAAATCCGCAGGTCATCAGCGTGAGCCGGTCCTTTTCGCCCTCGGTGATGATGAGCTGGCGGATGGGCTGTGCGTCGGGTCGGAGCAGGTTGATGCTGTCGATGCCGTAGGGTGCGCAGGGCTTGGTGGGGGAAACCTGGCAGAAGAGCTTGCTCCACTCGCCTGTGACGGGGTGCTGCTGCACGGAGCGGAACTTCACGTTGATGATTTTTCCGTCCAGGTAGTTGCAGTAGGCGATGGCAGGCACCATCTCCACGCCTTTCGGGTCCTCGCTTTTGGTGTCATCCGCCGTTTGCTTCATCCATGCGCACATCACTCCTTCCTGAATGATGATGTCGGGCGAGATCTTCATTGCCTGGATGTATCGCTGCACCATCGACTGGAGCGAGGCGAGTTCGCTGGCGGTAATCAGGGGACGTGCCTTGGGATGGCGCGAGAGGAGGTTGGCGGGGTGGAAGTGGTCGATGAACTGCTGTTGCTCTTCCTGGGTCCTGAAGGGGTAGATGGGGTAGAGCCAGGATCGGGTTTCGGCATCTATCTCGAGGAAGTCGTCGGGCAGCATGGGCACGTAGTCCTTGGCCTTGTGTTCATCCTGCTGCTTTTTCTGGGCGTTGGCGTAGTAGTTTCCGTTCACCTTACCGCTGCCCTTTCCGAGCAGCGATTTCATCTCCTCCAGGTATCCGCTCCAGTTGCACGACCAGCAGTGGATCAATCCGTTATCCACCTTGATGAAGCAGCGTGTCTTTCCGCATTTCGGGCAGGTAACTTGGATATCGAGCTTTCCTCGCGCCATCAGCTTTATGGTTTTCTGGCTGATGTCCTTCAGGTGGTTCAGGAGATCCTTGAGGGATGGAGCATCGTTTGAAGGAGCTGATGAGGAGGATGCATCATCGTTTGAAGGGGATGATGTTGCGAATGAAGCATCATTTGCTGTAGATGATGAAGCTGATGAAGCTGAATCTGCAGGGATGATGCCGCTCAGCATTTCCTTGTATCTCTCGAAGAGCTGCTTCTCTTCATCAGAGAGATTTTCCTTGATTTCATTGAAGTCGGTAGCATAGTAACGTGGCTTCTCATTTTTGTTTTGATTTTGTTGGTCTTCTTCCATGTTTTTAGTAATTTTATGTTGTTGTTTTATGTTGTTGTTTTATTGTTAGCCCCCACGCGCCCTGAACCAACGGTCACCGGCCGAAGGGAAAGGTAAAGGGCAGAAGCTTTAATTGATTTACTTTGGAATAACCCAGGTGTGCGAGAATTTGTTCCAGGCAGCGTTGCCGGATGGTCTCGGAGCAGCATCCTGTGGTATTCGATGCTGCTCCGGGGTTCCATCACATCGTGTCGTATCATAGAATCGCTGTTTCGATGCCTTGTCCTGATACTCGAAATTCGAGATAGGTCGGTACTGCCGCATCATTTCTGCTGCATGCAGCTTGAGGTACTTGGTGGCATCATTCACGGCACGCATGATATTCTTCTGCATGAAATCGTATTTGATGAGATTGGCGAGCCAGCAGCTTCTTCCCAAGATATCCTGGATTTTCATCAATCGCTCGCTATGTGTCAGCAGATAGGGGTACAGATATTTGTTGAAGAAAATATTCGTAGCCATATTGCTGGGACAGGCATCCCCCGGATTCGTGAAGAGATCCGGATTCGCTTTCTGCGTGATATCATTCACTGGTTTCACCACCTTGGCATAAGCATCAGGATTGGTTCCGATGTAGTGGATAAGCTCCTTGGCAGCAGCTTCCACTTCCTTCTCGTGTTCGGGAGAATTTGCAAGATAACTTGGGCTAACATACTTGCTAATATTTTTCTTTTTATTATTTTTCTTTATAATATATATATTATTATTAATATAGCCCAAGTTATCTTGCAGATTTTCGTCGGAATTCTGCTCGTTAACCATATCTTTTTCATCGCAAACATGCCAGATGGGAGTGTAGAAGGCAAGAAGATTTTTGCCAGTGTGAGGCTCCTCTTTGTTCTTCCAGATGAATCCGAATCCTGCACATCTGAGCAGGAGTTCTACGAATTCCTGTCTGCTGCGGAATCTTAACCCCGTTGCAATCTCCGAAAATCTGTTGCAGTCATACAGTTTCTGCAGATTCATCCATGCTGGTTCGCCGAAGTAGAGCATCAGCATTTTGCGGATCTGCACGTCACTCAGCCCGCTGGTATGCCAGCTGGCGATGAGTTTGCGCTCCGTCTTGATATCAATGCAGGTGGTAAGCGGCTGGATGGTGTAGCCGCCTGCCACCTGATAGCCCGAATCGCTGTCAGAGCACTTGCTTGTTTGGATTGTTGTGTTGTTTGTCATAATAATTATGTATTAAACGTTCTTTGTAAAATTGTCCTTGTTACCAGAAGTCTTATTCATATAGATAGCATAATGTTCAAGATTCTCTCCCTCCTGCATCATTTCGAAAGTTTCTTTCATGGGTGTACCCAGATGCCAGATGAATTCTTTTAGAAGTTTCTGTACTTTCTTCTGTCGCTCTTCAGGATCTATCTTGGGATAGTATCTGGCGATATGATTGCGCACGATATCTTCCCACATAATGCCTATTCCCAGGCAGATACGTTGCTTGAATCTTCTGCTCAGCTTTCTGTTTTTGCTGAATACAGCTTTGAAAGTGTTCACTCCCAGGTGTGCCTTTTTTTGGAAGTTTTGCGGTATGATACCGTAATTACCATCGTTGATGTACTGTTGCAGGAAGTCGATAACTTCTTTATTTGTCTTCTTCTTTCGTTCCTGCAATCCGTTCTTGCAGGCTTTCATTTCCTCTTCAGAGAGTATTTTCTCCTTTTCAGAGAGTATTTTCTCTTCTTCAGAGAGTACTGGATTCTCTTTAGAGAGAGCCACCTCCTGCTGTTTCTTTTTGTCTTTACTTTTTGTTATTATCATTATCTATTGTGACTTTAGTGCCATAGTGCAAAGAAACATCAAAAAGTTGGAATAGAAAAATTTAGTCAACCACTAGTATCTGGTGGCTTTTTAACGTTTTTAACTCATTTTCTGTCTAAATTTGTTGTTGGGGGATTACAAATCCCCCGGTTTTCATAGGTCGAACCTTTTTTTACGGCGGATTTCAAATCCGCCGGGACGCCTGGCGGGAGACAGTTCTTCTGGACGCCTGGCGGGAGACTGTTCGTTTCTCCCGTTAGGCGTTTCGACGGATTTGCAATCCGTCGTTAAAAAATGTCCCAACCTCTTTGTGTTCTGGGGATTTGTAATCCCCAGCTATCAGTACTGCCATTCCGACGGATTTGCAATCCCCATCAATAAGTAAAGCCTTGTAAAGTCTAATCCTCACCTCATAAACACTAAAAAAGAAGAAAAAAAACTGCTAGATTTCTCCAAAAAACAAATAATTTCGACTCAAACAGCAAATTCTCGCTTCAAAAGCACCATTGAATGAAGAAATATATTATCTTTGTACCTGTATATTCGCTTGAGCCAGTGATAAGCTACGATACATCAAGAAGTATCACAACCTATATGACTCATCCTGTTTTATGGAAATTTTAAAATCATCAAAATTATGGCTACAAAGAATACTACAACCAAAAACTTATATTTTGTGACAACCACTGTTGTTAATTGGGTTGATATTTTCAGTCGTCCCAAGTATAAGCATATTATTATAGAATCTTTGGCTTTTTGTCAGAAGACCAAGGGATTGGAAATATACGCCTGGGTACTGATGCCCAATCATTTACATTTCATTATAGGGGCAGAGAATCTTGAACAGGTTCAAACTGTTCTCCGTGATTTCAAGAAGTTCACGAGTAAGAAAATTGTCGCAGAACTTCTGGAAGATATCCAGGAGAGTAGGAGAGAGTGGATGTTGCAGCTTTTCAGACTGGCTGGTGAGAAGAATCCGAAAATCAGCAAGTATCATTTTTGGCAGGATGGGTGTTATACTGAAGTGATTTCATCGTTCAAGTTTTTCAAGCAGAAGTTGGATTATATTCATCAAAATCCGGTGAGGGCCGAGTTCGTGAGGTATCCTCAGGATTATCTCTATAGTTCTGCGATAGATTATGCAGGGGGTAGGGGATTGCTGGAAGTGATTGTTGTGAGGTAATCTTTTGTTATTGATGGGGAGTTATGGGGGATTACAAATCCCCCGGTTTTCATAGGTCGAACCTTTTTTTACGGCGGATTGCAAATCCGCCGGGACGCCTTGCGGAAGACTTTTCTCTGGACGCCTAGCGGAAGGACTTTGCATCGATACCGTTAGGCGTTTCGACGGATTTGCAATCCGTCGTTTAAAAATGTCCTAACCTCTTTTGTGTTCTGGGGATTTGCAATCCCCAGCAATCAGTAATGCATTTCATCCCTTAGCCATACGCATTCACCATTCACATTCAACATCCCCACCCACACATTCCCCCCGCACACAAAAAAAAGGGACTGAAATCTCAGAATTGAAATTTCAGTCCCCTTAAAATTTTTATTTAGCTAATGAATAGCAAATGCTTTATCTCCAGGAGATTAAGCCTTGCCCTCCATCTGAGCCTTCAACTTAGCAAGAGCATCGATGTCACCGAGTGAAGTACCAGCAGCTACGTTGTTGATAGCTGGAGTCTCGTTCTTGCGACCACCGTTACCACCACGCTTGTGAGCTGGCTTAGCGATTGGCTCGTCCTTGCCCTCCTCGAATGTACGAGAGTGAGAGAGGATGATACGCTTTGTCTCCTTAACGAACTCGATTACCTTGAAGTCGAGCTCCTCGCCCTTCTTAGCCATTGAGCCGTCCTCCTTGGTGAGGTGCTTTGGAGTAGCGAAGCCTTCGCCACCCTCTGCGAGAGCAACTACAGCACCCTTATCCATCATCTCAACGATGGTACCCTTGTGTACAGAACCTGGAGTGTAGATTGTCTCATACTCATCCCATGGGTTCTTCTCCAACTGCTTGTGGCCGAGGCTCAAGCGGCGGTTCTCCTTGTCGATCTCGAGAACTACTACGTCGATAGTAGCACCTACAGATGTGAACTCAGATGGGTGCTTAATCTTCTTAGTCCAAGAGAGGTCAGAGATGTGGATCAAGCCATCAACACCCTCCTCGAGCTCTACGAAGATACCGAAGTTAGTGAAGTTGCGAA
>UMLJ01047859.1_pt1 | contig 11629 bp, 27 predicted proteins | sample 1966521 | NCBI WGS metagenome assembly UMLJ01 (sample SAMEA4836199, study PRJEB28245) | human gut metagenome | biome: gut microbiome; material: fecal sample | place: Denmark | collected 2008
CCGGTAGTACCCTGGCGAATAATTTTGTTAATATAATTATCTGTGTTTAGGGCTAAGCATAGTGGGGTATCTAATCCCAGTTTGGATCTTAGCTATAGTGTGTCAGCTGCTATAGAGTTACTTTCGTCATTTATTTTTATTGAAATTATGGCTTTTTACAGCTTAATTAAAATTTAACTCTACTTAGTAGGATGCTTTAACACATTTTACGCCGTGTTCCCGTTAGCTTGGGTTAATCGTATGACCGCGGTGGCTGGCACGAGATTTACCAACCCTTATTAACATAACTTAGTCAAACTTTCGTTTATGGCTTAATTTTTGTCACTGCTGTCTCCCGTGGGGGTGTGGTTAAGCAAGGCGTCGTGAGCTACAGGTGTGTGCTTGATACCCGCTCCTCTTGGTTTTATTAACCTAGAGGGCATTCTCACTGGGGTGTGGATGCTTGCATGTGTAAGTTTATTAAGAGTTAACAGGAAGGCTGGGACCAAACCTATGTGTTTATGGAGTTGGGGAAAACTCATCTAGGCATTTTCAGTGCCTTGCTTTGGTTTTAAGCTACATTAACTGTAGAATGGGGTAAAGGATTATGTGCTTATATAGTTACTTTATTTGGAGTGCTGATTTGAGTATTGGAAATGTGATAAGTTTGAATAAGTAGCTAGGGAGAAGCATGTTGAAAATGGTGGTAAATATTTAAGGGGGAGGGGGGAAATATATAGTATAGTTATGTCCTGTGACCATTGACTGTAATGTCCCATGCCTACCATTATGCTGGTGCTCAAGATGCAGTTAAGTCCAGCTACAATTTATGCTCCGGGTCGGGGCCTTTGACGGCCATAGCTGAGTCCAAGCATCCCCAAAAATAAAAAAATACCAAATGTATGACAGCACAGTTATGTTAGGCATGGGCTGATTAGTCACTAGTCCATCGAGATGTCTTATTTAAGAGGAAAGAGTGGGCGATTTTAGATGAGATGGCCCTGAAGAAAGAACCAGATGTCTGTTAAAGTTCATTAAATAGCTACCCCCACATTGCATGGGCCCGGAGCGAGAAGAGAAATCCCTGTCTAGCGGGTTGCTGGTTTCACGCGGCATGCTAGACAAGCTCGTGGTCTAGTGGTGAGGGGAGTCCATGCCATTAAGGGAATGCGCTTGACATAAGTTTTCATGTACAATTAATGGTGGTATGTACTGTACACTGTTAGTAAAAACTTGAAGTATTGTACTTGCTTATATGCATGGGGTATATAATGTAATGTACTATATACATATCATGTCCTTATTACATTAATGTTATGTACCTACCCCGCTTGGGGTAGTAGGCCTTGTGTCGTGTGCTGTGGGTTTGTAGTGGTGTGTTGAGGTTGATAGTTATTTTTAATGTTGGGTTAGAGTGCAAAGTCTGTGTTGAATTGTTGCAAGTTTTAGTGAATTTAATACTGGGGAGGCTCTTTATATTTGTGGGGTTATATTAATAGTAATGGTAGGGCGGTGTTCAGGGAGTAGTTTAAATAGAACTTCAGCTTTGGGTGTTGGTAGTGGGGCTATAGCCTCTTCCCTGAGTCTTGGGGAGGTTGGTTGTTCTCCTTTTCTGGTTTACAAGACCAGTGTATTTAATATACTACAAAGACTTGTCTTCATTTTAAGAGATTGTTCTCGATCGTGCTAGCTGTTGGTATTAGTACTAGGATGAGGAGGAAATATATAATAGATGCTAGTTGTCCAATGGTAATATATGGGTGTTCGACCGGCTGTCCTCCAATTCATGTGAGTGTTAGCAGGTCTGCTACTAGGATTCAGAATAAGCATTGGCTGAGTGGTCGGAATATCATGCTTCGTTGTTTGGATGTGTGTAGCAGGGGTATAATAATGAGGATTAGGATGGAGAGGACTAGGGCTAAAACTCCCCCTAGTTTGTTGGGAATCGATCGTAAGATCGCGTATGCGAATAGGAAATATCATTCGGGTTTGATATGAGGGGGTGTGTTGAGTGGATTTGCTGGGGTGTAGTTGTCTGGGTCTCCGAGGAGATCGGGTGAGAATAGTACTAATAGTATTAGGGCTAGGATTAGTAGTAGAGCACCTAGGATGTCTTTGATGGTGTAGTAGGGGTGGAATGGGATTTTGTCTGTGTCTGATGAGATTCCTGTTGGGTTGTTGGATCCTGTTTCGTGGAGAAATAATAGGTGGATTATTGCAAGTGCTGCAATAATGAATGGGAGGATGAAGTGGAAAGCGAAGAATCGGGTGAGGGTTGCTTTATCTACTGAGAATCCTCCTCAGATTCATTCGACTAGGTTTGTGCCGATATATGGGATTGCTGAGAGGAGATTAGTAATTACTGTTGCCCCTCAGAATGATATTTGTCCTCATGGCAGTACATATCCTATGAATGCCGTAGCTATTACTGTGAATAGGAGGATTACTCCGATGTTTCATGTTTCTAAAAAAGTGTAGGATCCATAGTATAGGCCTCGTCCTACGTGTATATATAAGCAGATGAAGAATATTGAAGCTCCGTTTGCATGCATGTATCGAATAATTCATCCGTAGTTAACGTCTCGGCAGATGTGGGCGACGGAAGAGAATGCTGTTGTTGTATCTGATGTGTAATGTATTGCTAGGAATAAGCCTGTGAGGATTTGTAAGATTAGGCAAATACCTAGGAGGGAGCCAAAATTTCATCATGATGAGATGTTTGATGGAGCTGGGAGATCAATGAAGGCGTTGTTTAGAATTTTTATTAGTGGGTGGGATTTTCGAATATGGGTCATTGGTGTTCTTGTAGTTGAATGACAACGATGGTTTTTCATATCATTAGTCGTGGTTAAATTCCATGCGAGAATAATGATACTATACATTGTATTTATTTTGAGTGTTATTTTTGTGATTGGTTTTGTAGGATTTTCTTCAAAACCATCGCCTATTTATGGGGGGCTGGGTTTAATTGTAAGTGGTGGGGTTGGTTGTGGGATTGTATTGAATTTTGGTGGGTCTTTTTTGGGCTTAATAGTTTTTTTAATTTATTTAGGGGGTATGATGGTGGTTTTTGGTTATACAACGGCTATGGCTACAGAGCAGTATCCTGAGATTTGAGTTTCTAATAAAGTTGTTTTAGGAGCGTTTGTTACTGGTTTGTTGATAGAGTTTCTTATGGTCTGTTATGTGTTGAAGGATAAGGAGGTGGAGATTGTGTTTGAGTTTAATGGTTTAGGGGATTGGGTAATTTATGATACGGGAGATTCTGGGTTTTTTAGTGAGGAAGCTATGGGGATTGCGGCTTTATACAGTTATGGGACTTGGTTGGTTATTGTGACTGGGTGGTCCTTATTGATCGGTGTTGTGGTTATCATGGAGATTACTCGTGGAAATTAAATAGGATTATGCTGATGGTGATTGTGACTAGGAAGGAGAGGAAATATAGTTTGATTAGACCTTTTTGGTTTGTAACCATAGTGGATGTTTTTATTTGGATGAGTGAAGTGGTTTTTGGTAAGATGTTTTCTAGTCAGATTAGGTCTAGAATGGAGGATGCTAGTTTTTGACTTATTGATAGGTTTATATAGGGAGCTAGGCGATGTATGATTGTAGGAAAATATCCCAATAGGTTGGAGAATTTAAAGGCGTTTGAGGGGTAATTGAATTTTAGGTTTTGAGTTATGTTGTTGATTTCTAGGGCTAGGATGAAGCCTAGGACTGTAACTATCAGAGCTATTGTTTTTAGGTAGTGGGGCATAGTTATTTGGGGGATTGTTATTGGAGGGATGTTGTTGGAGATGATGAATCCTGCAAATAGGCTTCCGATTAGCAAGCGTTTGATGGAATTAATTAGATAGGGGTTATTTTCATTAATGGTGATTAAGGTGGGGAATCGGGGTTGTCCTAAAAGTGTGAAGAAAATGATACGGGTGCTATAAATGGCTGTGAAAGAGGTGGCGATTAGTGTTATTAATAGGGCTCAGGCGTTGGTATACGACGTGTTGGCGGCTTCGATGATTAGATCTTTGGAGTAGAATCCTGTGAGGAAAGGTATTCCTGTTAGTGCGAGGCTGCCAACAATGAGGGCTGTTGTGGTAAATGGTATAGTTTTAAATAGACCTCCTATTTTTCGAATGTCTTGTTCGTCATTCAGGCTGTGGATAATGGAGCCAGAGCATATGAATAGCATGGCCTTGAAAAAGGCATGGGTGCAGATATGGAGGAATGCTAGATAGGGTTGGTTGATGCCGATTGTCACTATTATAAGGCCTAATTGACTGGATGTAGAGAAGGCGATGATTTTTTTGATATCATTTTGGGTGAGGGCGCATATTGCTGTAAATAATGTGGTGATGGCTCCTAGGCATAGCATGATAGACTGAATGAGTTTGTTGTTTTCTGTTAGTGGGTAGAAGCGGATTAGTAGGAAAATGCCTGCTACTACTATTGTACTTGAGTGGAGTAGTGCTGAGACGGGGGTTGGACCCTCTATTGCAGAAGGGAGTCATGGATGGAGGCCAAATTGGGCAGATTTTCCTGTTGCGGCTAGTACTAGACCTATTAGGGGTATGTTAGAGTTTTCTGGGTTTAGTATGAAGATTTGTTGGAGGTCTCAGGTGTTGAGGTTTGCTAGGAATCATGCTATTGCTAGAATAAATCCGATGTCGCCAATGCGGTTATATAGGATTGCTTGTAGAGCTGCTGTGTTTGCGTCTGCTCGTCCATATCATCATCCGATGAGTAAGAATGATATAATTCCAACGCCTTCTCAACCGATAAATAGTTGAAAGAGGTTATTTGCGGTGACAAGGACAAGTATTGTGATAAGGAACAGGAGTAGATACTTGAAGAATTGGTTAATATTGGGGTCTGAGTGTATATATCATATTGAGAATTCTATGATAGACCATGTGACGAACAGTGCTACTGGGACAAATATTATTGAGAAATAATCTATTTTGAAGCTGAGTGATAATTTGAGAGTTTGGATTGTCAGTCAGTGTCAATTTGAAATAATTATTTCTTGGCCTGTGTGGATAAATATTATTGTGGGAATTATGCTGGTGATAAAGGCACATGAGATGGTTGTTTTTACGTAGAGTGGGTAGTTGGGGTTTTTGTAGGTGTTGAGGCTTGTTATTATGATGGGTATTGTTAGTAGGAATAGGGTGGTTAGTATAAGTGAAGAAAATATGTTTATTACTTTTATTTGGAGTTGCACCAATTTTTTGGTTCCTAAGACCAACGGATAACTACTATCCTTTAAAAGTTTGAAAAAGCCATACTGTTAGGTATGGGGGCATAGAATTAGCAGTTCTTGCGTACTTTTTCGGTAAATAAGAAGACAATGGGCTTCTATTGTTAGATTCACAGTCTAATGTTTTTGTTAAACTATATTTACAGTACAGGGATCCTAGGATAACTATTGGGTTTAGAGACAGGAGTAGTAAGGGTAAGATGTGTAATGATATGAGTGCATTTTCTCGTGTAAAGGAGGGTGAGATGTTGTTGATGTGGTGGGTGTATTTTCCTCGTTGGGTTATGATCAGTATATATAGGGAATACAGGGCGGTAATTACTATGTTTACTCCTATTAAGATAATTGTGGTGTTAGATCATGAAAAGGTTGATATTACTACTAATAACTCTCCGATCAGGTTGATTGTAGGGGGCAGGGCTAGGTTAGTCAGGCTTGCAAGTAGTCATCAGGTGGCTATTAGTGGGAGAAGGGTTTGTAAGCCTCGGGCTAGAATTATAGTTCGACTGTGGATTCGTTCATAGTTGGAGTTTGCTAGGCAGAAAAGTATGGAGGATGTAAGGCCGTGGGCAATTATTAGAGCGGTAGCCCCTATATAACTTCAGGGTGTTTGGATGAGGATGGCTACGATGACAAGTGCTATGTGGCTTACAGAAGAATATGCGATGAGGGATTTTAGGTCTGTTTGACGAAGGCAGATTGAGCTGGTTATAATTATGCCCCACAAGGATAATAAAATAAATGGATATGCTATAAAATCGGTTACTGGGTTTAGGAGTAGTGTAATTCGTAGCATGCCGTATCCTCCTAGTTTTAATAGGATTGCTGCAAGAACCATAGAACCTGCGATAGGAGCCTCTACATGGGCTTTGGGTAGTCAGAGGTGAAGGCCATATAGTGGTATTTTTACTATAAAGGCTATTATACATGCTAGTCATATGAAAATATTAGATCAGGAGTTGGGTATGGGTTGTACTCAGTATTGAAGTAGCAGGAAGTTTAGGGATCCGACTGTGCTTTGGATGTAGACTAGTGCAACTAGTAAGGGCAGGGAGCCTGTTAATGTGTAGAATAAAAAATAAAGTCCGGCGTTTAGGCGTTCTGTTTGGTTTCCTCATCGGGTGATAATGATAAGTGTTGGGACTAGTGTTGCTTCAAATAAGATATAGAAGAAGATCAGTTCTATGGCGGTAAAGGTCATGATTAGGAATAACTGTAATAGAATTAGTATAGTAATAAATAGTTTTTTTCGGGCTAGGTTTTCTTTTGATAGGTGGTGTTGGCTGGCTATTAGTATTAGGGGAAGGAGTCATATGGTTAAGATTAGCAGTGGGGTGGATAGAGAATCGGAGAAAAATGTTAGTGAGAAGTTAAGGCTATTATCACCGAATTGGTTTATAAGGAGTAGGCTTGTAAGGCTGATTAGTAGGCTATGGGCTGTAGAATTAATTCAGATTATGTTGTTTTTTGATAATCAGGTTAGGGGTATGAGTATTATTGTTGGGATAATGTATTTTAGCATTTAAGTAGGTTAAGATTTTGTACGTAATCAGTGCCATATGTGTTTGATACTATTACTAGTAGAGATAGACCTAGTGCTGCCTCGCAGGCTGCGAAGACTAATAAGATAATAGGTATTATGCTGGCTAGTGTAAAGTGTGAGTTAAGAATTGTTAGGGCAGCTATAACGAATAGGGATAGTATCATTCCTTCTAGGCATAGTAGAGAGGATATAAGGTGGGATCGGTATATTAGCAGTCCTGTAAGAGATACTGTGAATGCTATTATAATATTTATATACACCAGGGACATTTGGTAATTATGAGTTTAATCACAATCTAATGAGTCGAAATCATTTATTTTATTTTAAACTAAGTACCATATTCAGTTCATTCTAGTCCTTTTTGAGTTCATTCATAGGCCAGGCTTACGGCTAGTAGAATAATTAGGAAGAGGGCTATGGTAAGTATTGTATTTAAATTGGTTGTTTGTGAGGCTCATGGTAGTGGGAGGAGGAGTGCAATTTCTAGATCAAATAAGAGGAATGTAATGGCTACTAGAAAAAATTTTATGGAGAAAGGGAGGCGGGCTGACCCTATGGGGTCAAATCCGCACTCATATGGGCTTGTTTTTTCTGAGTATGCATTTAGTTGGGGGAGTCAGAATGCGATAATGACAAGTAGGGTAGCTAGTGTAAAGTTAGTTAAGAGGGCTAGTATCAGGTTTATTATTCCTTTTCGGGTTGGACCGAAACTAGCTGATTGGAAGTCAGCTGTACTGTTTGATACTAAAAGAATATGAACCTCATCAATAGATAGATACATAGAGGAAAAGTCAGACTACGTCTACAAAGTGTCAGTATCAGGCAGCGGCTTCAAAGCCGAAGTGGTGGTTAGAGGTGAAATGGAATTTTAGTTGACGGAAGAAACAGACAATTAGGAAAGTAGAGCCAATGATCACATGAAGGCCATGGAAGCCTGTGGCTACGAAGAAAGTTGAGCCGTACACTCCGTCTGAGATAGTGAAGGGTGCCTCATAGTACTCTGAGGCTTGTAGTAGTGTGAAATACACCCCTAGTGTGATGGTAATAAACAGGGCTTGTAATATGTGGCTTCGGTTACCTTCCATCAGGCTATGGTGGGCCCAGGTAATAGAGACCCCTGAGGCTAATAGGACGGAGGTGTTGAGTAGTGGGACTTCTAGGGGGTTGAGAGGATTGATGCCTGTTGGAGGTCAGCAGCCGCCTAGTTCGGGTGTAGGGGCGAGGCTTGAGTGATAGAATGCTCAGAAAAATCCGGTAAAAAATAGGACTTCGGAAATAATGAAGAGGATTATTCCATAGCGAAGGCCTTTTTGAACAACTGGGGTGTGGTGTCCTTGGAAAGTGCTTTCTCGGATAATATCTCGTCACCATTGATATATTGTAAGTATATTTGTTGTTAAGCCAAGTATTAACAGGGCTGTTGAGTTAAAGTGAAATCATATGATTAAACCGGATGTTATTAATAGGGCGGATAGGGCTCCTGTAAGAGGTCAAGGGCTTGGGTTTACTATGTGGTAAGCATGGGTTTGGTGTGTCATTACGTGTTGTCGTGCAGATATAGGCTGACTAGGAGGGTAAATACGTAGGCTTGGATTATAGCTACTGCAAATTCTAGAATTGTTAATAAGATTAAGATTATGAATGTAATGAGAGCTGTTGTTGTACTGATGCTTATTAGTGCAAGTGTAGCTCCTCCGATTAAGTGAATTAACAGGTGTCCTGCAGTGATATTGGCTGTTAGTCGTACGGCAAGGGCTACTGGTTGAATGAAAAGGCTGATAGTTTCAATAATAACTAGTATTGGGATTAGTGGGGTTGGTGTTCCTTGTGGTAAGAAATGGGCGAGTGATGCTTTAGTTTTGTTACGGAAGCCTGTGACTACAGCCCCTGCTCATAGGGGGATGGCTATGCCTAGGTTTATCGATAGTTGTGTGGTTGGTGTAAATGAGTGGGGTAATAGGCCTAGTAGGTTTGTTGTCCCGATAAATAAGATCAAGGATATTAGTATCAGTGTTCATGTTTGTCCCTTGGTATTGTGAATACTCATTATTTGTTTTGATACAAGTTGGAGCATTCATCGCTGGAGGGAAATAAGGCGGTTGCTTACTAGTCGACTTGATGTTGGGAATAGTAGGCTGGGAAATAGTACGATAAGGGTTACGAGGGGGAGGCCTAGGATTATAGGGGTAATGAAAGAGGCAAATAAATTTTCGTTCATTTTGTTTCTCAAGGGGTATTCTGTTTTGATGTTTTTGTTGGTGTTAATTCTGGGTTATAGTGGAAGTTGTGTTTTGAAATTTTTAGTTGGAAAATAATGAAGAGGACTAAGAATATCGATAAGATTATTGTTAGTCATGTTGATGTGTCTAGTTGTGGCATATCACCAAGGAGAACATATGGTTCTCTATCTCTAACTTAAAAGGCTAGTGCTGTATAGCTTCTTGGTGATTTTATAGTATTGATGCCGATCATTTTTCAAAGTATTTTAGCGGAACTATTTCAAGGACAATAGGCATAAAGCTGTGATTTGACCCACAGATCTCTGAGCATTGGCCATAATATAGGCCTGGTCGGGTTGACATGAGGGTAGTTTGGTTCAGACGACCTGGAATTGCGTCTGTTTTTAGCCCTAGGGAAGGTACGGCTCATGAGTGTAATACGTCCTCAGAAGAGACTAATATTCGGATTGTTATTTCTATGGGCAGTACAACTCGGTTATCGACTTCTAACAATCGTAGTTCTCCTGGCTTCAATTCTGATGTTGGAACTATGTAGGAGTCGAAGCTCAGGTCTTCATAGTCTGTGTATTCATAGCTTCAGTATCATTGATGTCCCATGGTTTTTACTGTGAGAGATGGGTTGTTAATTTCATCTATTATATATAGAATTCGTAGGGATGGAAGAGCAATTAGAATTAGGATAATAGCGGGTAGAATAGTTCAAATTGTTTCTACTTCTTGCGCATCTATTGTACTGGTGTGAGTTAATTTTGTTGTCAGTATTAGTGAAATGATATAAAGCACTAATGAGCTGATTAAGAAAACGATTATTAGTGTATGGTCGTGAAAGTGAAGTAGTTCTTCTATGATTGGAGATGTTGCATCTTGAAAGCCTAGTTGTATAGGATATGCCATATGAGATGTACAGGATTTTCACTTGTAACTTAACTTTGACAAAGTTATATAATGTTTTACTAACATCTCATGATTGAGAGAGACATAGTGGTTATGATGTTGGCTTGAAACCAATAGTAGGGGGTTCGATTCCTTCCTTTCTTATTTTAGGTTAACATATGTAGGCTCTTCAAATGTGTGGTATGGTGGAGGACATCCGTTCAGTCATTCTAGATTTGTTGTGGTTAAATCTACAGTTGAGACCTCTCGTTTAGACGCGAATGCTTCTCAGATGATGAAAACTATCAGTATAACTGCTGTCAGAGAAATGAATGAGCCTATTGATGAGATAGTATTTCATATTGTGTATGCATCTGGGTAATCGGAGTATCGTCGTGGCATGCCAGATAGTCCTAAGAAGTGCTGTGGAAAGAAGGTTATATTAACGCCTACAAATATGATTGCGAAGTGGATTTTAGCTCATGTGTCATTGAGAGTGTAGCCTGAAAATAGTGGGAATCAATGTACAAATCCTCCTATAATGGCGAACACAGCTCCCATTGAAAGGACATAGTGGAAATGTGCGACGACATAGTATGTGTCGTGGAGAACGATGTCGAGGGAAGAGTTGGCTAGGACAATTCCGGTTAAGCCTCCTACTGTAAAGAGGAAGATGAAGCCCAGGGCCCATATTATAGCAGGAGATCATTTGATATTACCCCCATGAAGTGTTGCTAGTCAGCTAAAGACTTTCACCCCGGTTGGGATAGCAATAATTATGGTAGCTGATGTAAAATAGGCCCGTGTATCAACGTCTATTCCAACTGTGAACATGTGGTGAGCCCATACGATGAATCCTAAAAATCCAATTGATATCATAGCTCAAACTATTCCTATGTATCCAAATGGTTCTTTTTTTCCTGAGTAGTAGGTTACAATGTGAGAGATCATACCGAACCCGGGTAGAATAAGAATATACACTTCGGGGTGCCCAAAGAATCAAAATAAGTGTTGGTATAGGATGGGGTCTCCTCCTCCTGCTGGGTCAAAGAAAGTTGTATTTAGATTTCGATCTGTAAGTAATATTGTAATGCCAGCTGCTAGTACAGGGAGTGAAAGGAGTAGTAGTACGGCGGTAATTATTACGGATCACACGAATAGGGGGGTTTGATATTGTGATATTGCAGGAGGTTTTATGTTAATAATTGTTGTGATAAAGTTAATAGCTCCTAGGATTGAGGAGACACCTGCCAAATGTAAAGAGAAGATAGTTAAGTCTACTGAGGCTCCTGCGTGGGCTAGGTTGCCTGCTAAAGGGGGATATACAGTTCAACCTGTTCCTGCCCCAGCTTCAACTATGGATGATGCTAGAAGTAGTAGGAAAGAGGGTGGAAGGAGTCAGAAGCTCATATTGTTTATTCGGGGAAATGCTATATCAGGAGCGCCAATTATTAGAGGGACAAGTCAATTGCCAAACCCTCCAATCATGATTGGTATTACTATAAAGAAAATTATTACAAATGCATGTGCGGTTACGACTACGTTGTAGATTTGGTCATCTCCGAGTAGGGTTCCGGGTTGACCTAGTTCAGCGCGAATTAATAGGCTTAGGGCTGTCCCTACCATGCCGGCTCAGGCACCGAATAATAAATACAGGGTACCGATATCTTTGTGGTTGGTTGAAAATAATCAGCGGTTGATGAACATGGGTAAGGTGGCTGAGTAAGCATTAGACTG
>UMLJ01012177.1_pt1 | contig 11510 bp, 7 predicted proteins | sample 1966521 | NCBI WGS metagenome assembly UMLJ01 (sample SAMEA4836199, study PRJEB28245) | human gut metagenome | biome: gut microbiome; material: fecal sample | place: Denmark | collected 2008
CAGAAGCGATGCTGGCCGCGCGGAGCATCGCTGCCGCCCGTGGTGTTGCCGGCCGGGGTCGAGGAGGAAACGCAGGCCGGGGTGGAAGTACCGGTGGCAGCAGCGGCGACAGCAATACCTTCCTACAAGGCGGTCTGGCCGGTGTCGTCAACCGCAGCTTCTATAACGGCGCATACAAAAGCGCCACCGGCACAGGAAGCGGCGGCGTTGGCGGCATGGCATTCCGTGCCTCTATGACCAAGGGCGGCGATGTTGCCAATAACGTTATCAGCCGTATTGCCACCGGCGGCGCAGGACCTGGGGATGTCATGTCCGGCAATATGGCGGCGAACGCTCTCATGTCCTATATGGGCTATACGGCTCTGGGTGAAGGCGCGGCGGATATTCCGACCTTCTCCAATGTGGAGATCGGCGGTGGGCATATCACCGGCACGGAGACCTCTGAGGAAGAACCTGACGGTCGTGCCTTTGCCATGTACAGCACTGAACAGTATATGGAGCCAAAACGGGAATACACCACCGTCACCACTGTGGATGGCGCAAAATGGTATAGGCAGTACGCACAGGACGTAGTGGAGAAAAAACCCTATCAGAATCCGGATGGCGGCATTTCCTATCGTGAGAGCCTGATCCGGCGTCTGCCTGACCCGCCTCGCAGAAAGGACAAGACTTGATATGACCCAGCAAGAACGCAGCGGTCTGAACGAAGCCGCTGAGATCAGCGCACACGCTGGCGGTGCCGTGCGCGACGCCATCAAGACAGGAAAAGCGGTAAGCGGTGCGGCAAAAGGTGCTGCTGCCGCAGGTCCTTACGGTGCGGCGGCAGCAGCACTCTGGACACACCGCAAGGCAGTCGTCGCCATCATTGCTGGATTACTGGCGATCCCCGTCCTATTCATCATGTTGCTGCCCTCCTTGATCTTCGGCGGACTGACGCAGGCAGGCTCTGAGGGAAATTCCGGCTCCCCAATCCTCAACGACAACGCCGCCATTGCAGAGAATATCAATCAGATCTCGCAGGCGATCAGCGACTTGCTGGAGGAAGGGCAGGAGGATGTTCGCGCCCGGATTGACGCGGATTTTACCGCTTCCGGCGCTGACCAGAAGGAGATCATCAATCCATACGAAAGCTCCCCGGCCTACAATGCCAACCGCTTCATTGCTATGTACTGTGCCGCCAAAAATCAGGACTACGCATCTATCTCCCTCAGGGATATGGAGGACGTAATCCGTAAGGCCAAGGACGCCCTCTATACCTTCACGAGCACGGAGGAGCCTCGCACGACTACGGTAACGGAAACGAATACGGATCCCAAAACCGGTAAGGTCACGGTGACGGAAACGGAAGTTACAGAGATATGGAAGATCTATACCATCGTCTACAACGGAGAGGCCTATTTTGAGGATAAGATATTCGCTCTGTCGGATGAACAAAAGGGATTGGCGGAAAACTACGCCCAAAACCTGAGCGTATTCCTGGGCGATGGTATGATGCAGGGCCTGCTGCCTACTGAGTCCGCTGGCCTTGTATCTTTGGGCGACATTCGTTTCTCGGATGGCGCGACGCAGGTGGTCTACTATAATCAGTTGGACAAGCGGTACGCGAGCAAGCCCTACGGCGCCGACGACATCGGCACCTACGGCTGCGGGCCTACCTGTATGGCAATGGTGGTATCTTCTCTGACCAGCGAGACGGTCGATCCCGTTGAGATGGCACGTTGGGCCTATGAAAATGGTTACTGGTGCAGTAGAAGCGGTTCCTACCATTCGCTGATCCCCGGTGCTGCCAAAGCGTGGGGGCTTCCGGTACAGGGCTGCGGGAAAACAGAAGGGCAGCGCATTGTGGATGCGCTCTCTCAAGGCAAGCTGGTGGTGGCAATCATGCTGAAAGGTCATTTCACCAGCTCAGGACACTTCATCGTGCTGCGCGGTGTGGAGAACGGAAAGATACTGGTGGCCGACCCTGCCAATTATACCCGAAGCCAACAGGCATGGGATCTGGCTATCATCCTGAATGAAGCCAGCGGCCGTGCCGGTGCTGGTGGGCCTTTCTGGATCATAGGGTAGGAAGGAGAACTAAATGTGAGTAAACCAAATGAATATGACACCTATATCATCCCGCCCAATTTTATTGAAGGCGGGACTTTTTTCGGCGGACTGCTGAAGCTCCGCAACACAGCTGAGGCACTGGTTATCGTGCTGGCTATCGGCATGCCGGTGTTTTCGGTGTCCGCACTGACGCTGACTGCCAAGATCATCATTCTGTGCCTGACCGCACTGCCTCTTGGTATCATCGCGCTGGTTGGCATCAACGGCGAAAGCCTCTCGTCATTTATCTTTCTTGTTCTGAAATATCTCTGCAACCGCCGTGTCATTACACGCAATGAAGAGGAACAGGACAAGCGGAAAAAACGCAAAAAGAGAAAAGCTAAGAGCGGTGACGACGCGCCCAAGTACATCAATCCAGTGGCAGAATACCTGCCTGTGGAGAAGATCGAAAACGGCATCATCTACACACGGGATCACCGTTACCTGAAGATTGTCGAAGTTATACCTATCAACTTCCTGCTGCGCAGTGCCAGAGAGCAGCGGAACATCATCTACTCGTTCATCTCGTTTCTCAAGATCAGCCCGGTCAAAATGCAGATCAAGGTCATTGCCAAGCGTGCCGATCTGAACCGGCACAGAGAGATCGTGCAGAAGGAGATGGCGCAGGAAACCGATGAAAACTGTCGCCTGCTGCAGCAGGACTACCTGACGCTCATTGACCGGATCGGTGCACGGGAAGCAACCTCGCGCCGGTTCTTCATGGTGTTTGAATATGAGGCATGGGCAGGTCGGAAAAGGGATAACGAGGAAGCGGAGGCCATTGCCTCCCTGCAAACGGCAGCCCGCACCGCAGTCAATTATCTCAAGCAATGCGGCAATGAGGTGTTGATCCCGGAAAACGACGATGAGTTTATGGTCGATACCCTCTACCATTTGCTGTGCCGCAACGCCACCACGTCGCTGCCGGATCGGGTTCGCCGGATCGTTGCCCAGTATCAGGAAAGGGGGCTGGAATCTGAGATCGACGCCATTCCCTGTACGGAGTTTTTCGCCCCTGACAGCATCGACTTTACCAACGGGCGGCATATCTGTATTGACGGACTCTACTATGCCTATCTGCTGGTGCCCTCTACCGGCTATAAGGCGCAGGTACCGGCCGGCTGGCTGTCTCTCATTGTCAACGCCGGGGATGGCATTGACCTGGATATGTTCATTAGCCGCCAGCCGAAAGCCCGCATGGTACAGCGGCTGGGACAGCAGCTTCGTATCAATCGCAGTAAGATCAAGGACGCCAGCGATACTAACACGGACTTTGATGATCTGGATGGTGCCATCCGAAGCGGCTACTTCCTGAAGGAAGGGCTGGGCAACAACGAGGACTTTTATTACCTGAATCTGCTGATCGCAGTGACAGCTCCCACAGTGGATGAACTGGAATGGAAGGTCAATGAACTGAAAAAACTGCTCGTGTCCCGAGATATGGACGTGTGCAGCTGCGCCTTTCATGAGGAGCAGGCGTTTCTATCGTCTCTGCCGCTGGTCAGCATGGAGAAGCACCTCTTTGAACGCTCCAAGCGCAATGCGCTGACCACTGGCGTGGCAAGCTGCTATCCCTTCACGTCCTATGAGCTGAGTGATGAAAACGGCATCCTGTTCGGCCTGAACAAGTACAACAACTCTCCGGTCATCATCGACATCTTTGATTCCAAGGTCTATAAGAACGCCAACATTGCTGTATGCGGCACCAGCGGCGCGGGCAAGACCTTCCTGATCCTGCTGATGGCACTCCGTATGCGGCGTAAGGGCATACAGGTTTTCATGCTGGCACCCTTGAAAGGTCATGAGTTCCACCGTGCCTGCGTCAACACAGGCGGCGAATATATCAGTATCTCCCCCGCCTCCAAAAGCTGCATCAACGTGCTGGAGATACGCAAGATAGATAAGTCCGTGGAGGAAACGCTGGATGGCCCCGGTATCGAACGCTCTGAGCTGGCAGCAAAAATTCAGCGGCTTCATATCTTCTTTGCCCTGTTGATCCCCGATATGTCCTATGAGGAAAAACAGCTTTTGGACGATGCCCTGATTCGTACCTACGCACGGAAAGGTATCACCCATGATAACGCTTCTCTCCGTGATCCGGATAACCCCAACGTTTACCGCCAGATGCCTGTGCTGGGCGACCTCTACGATGTACTGCGGGAGGAAAGCGATACCAAACGCCTTTCCAACATCATCAACCGCTTTGTACACGGCTCGGCCAGCACCTTCAACCAGCAGACCAATGTGAATCTGGACAACAAGTTCACGGTGCTGGACATCTCGGAACTCAGCGGCGATCTGCTGCCTATCGGCATGTTCGTAGCTCTGGATTTCGTGTGGGATAAAGCCAAAGCCAACCGCACGGAGGAAAAGGCCATCTTCATCGACGAATGCTGGCAGCTCATTGGCGGCGGCTCCGGCACCTTCGACGTCGGCAACCGTCTTGCGGCCGAGATGGTGCTGGAGATCTTCAAGACCATCCGCGCCTATTCCGGCAGCGGTATTTGTGCGACACAGGATCTGAACGACTTCTTCTCCCTGGACAACGGCAAGTACGGCAAGGGCATCATCAACAACTGCCGCACGAAAGTCATCTTGAATCTGGAGGACGAGGAAGCCCAGCGCGTTCAGCAGGTATTGCACCTCTCCGAAGCGGAGGTCATGGAGATCACCCACTTTGAGCGGGGTAATGGCCTGATCAGCAGCAATAACAACAATATCACAGTGGAAATCAAAGCCAGCCCACTGGAACGCGACCTTATTACCACAGACCGCCGCGAGCTGCTTGACCTGCTGCGCCGCATGAATCGGCCGGAAGCCTAATACGGCGTTTATACGGAGATAACACGCATTACAAAATCAATACGCATATAATACGGAGTTAATACGCATTACGGAGGTGATGCCGCCTATGAGAAACAGAGAGCAGATCTATGGACAGGAGGCCGCAGAGCTGCTGCGGAACATAACCGTCTATCACTGCATGCGCCGTGACCAGCTTCTACGCCTGTATCCGGGCAAGGAGGGCGTGATTGAAAACCTGCTGCGCTATCTGGTCAAGCAGCAGCGGATATTTTATAACACTGACCGGGATTGCTACGGAGATGTCCCTGACTGCCGCGAGGACAGAGAACTGACAGCGGCACTATGGGTGCTGCTGGACTTTATCGAAAAGGTGGAGTATCACAGCCCTGACAATATGCCGGCAAAGCTGGTATTCTTCGCCGATGGCGAGGTATATGAGGTCGTCTATGTAGGCCCGGGTAAGGAAGCGTTGCTGCAGCACGCGCTGGCCGCGGAAGATGATTCCGGGCAACGGCTCGTTATCATTGAAGAAGAAGACCAAATGCAGCACCTGCACATCCCTCATATCGCCGCCTACTGCATGGTGGATGAGCAGGGCTGCGTACAGTACTTCAGGAAGGAGGAACACAGTGGACAGAGCCACCCTCTCGCAGCGGATAGAGAGCATTTTGAATGAGATCACCCGCCTGTCCAACACGCTCTACGCTATGGACAACACGAATATCCAGCGGCATTCAGATAACTATGAAATGCTGTCCACAGAGGCCGCACTGCGGGGTGAGGTCATTGCCTGTCGGCTGCGGCACCTGATCTATGAGACGACCACCATCCGAAAAGCCGAGTATCTGACGTCGGCTGGTGTCATGCAGGGCATCTCTGTCATAGAGAAAGATGGCATACTGGAAATCACGCTCCCCTGCCTGCTGCCTAAGAAGAGCAAGAAGCATAGCTGCGAGTATCTGACAGACCCCATTTACTACACGCTTAGTAAGTATGCGCAGACACACACGCTGCCCAAGTTCCGGCACTGTGTTGTCTGCTTTTCTCATATCTACAGCCGCGAGCTGTCCCCCAACCGGGTGCGTGACTATGACAATCTGGAGCTCAAGCAGCTTTTGGATGTGATTGCCACTTTCGTTATGGAGGATGATATAGGTCTGCTGTGCGATGCCTATAACACGACGGAGATCGGCGACGGTGACTGTACCCGCGTGTCGGTGATGGATAAGGAGCGTTTTCAGGGCTGGCTTTCGGACCGCGAGAATCGGCTCAGATCCATATCCGATTTATAGTGTTTTGGCCGTGTCAAAAACGGTACACATGACGATGGTACGGCAAAGCCTGTATTTCCGGGCATTTTCACATGACCGGTGCGGGCGAAAAATACCGTGGTCATGGCAGTCTGGGTACTGCACACCAGAAGGAGGTGGTCAGTATGAGTACCCTACCACAGAAAGCTCCCGGTAGCCTATCACAAGCCTATCAGCTATTGGCGCTGGTCGCCCTGTCCGGTGAGCTGCCGGCCAGCCAACTGAGCAGGCTCGCCGGTGGCACCAGCTACAAAGAGAATGTGGTCAAGTCGCTGAAGCGTCAGCGGCTTTTGCTGTCCTACTATAAGAACGGACTGCGTGGATACCGGCTCACCGCCGCGGCGAAAAAGCTGCTGCTGGAGCACAACCCGGAGAGGTTTTCTTTCTACATGTCCGGAGCCTGTGCCACCAACCACATCAGGAGTGAACCGGAGCAGAGGCTTCGACTCCACCGTGTCTCTCAGACATTGATCACCATGCGTAACGCCAACGTTAGTATCTTCCGCGATGAAAAGCTAGGCGTATTCCGTCCCGGTGAAACAGCGACTGGTAGCATCTGCACCCCTGCCTTCTACACCTCCCGTGAGATCAAGGAGATGGGGACGACCTTTGTTAAAATCCGTGGTGCCCGGTCCGTGGGCGTTTTGCTGACACCGCAGCATATCCACGTGGTTTACAACATGGGCAACGCGCTGATGAAATGGAGTTATAAAGCTGAGATGCGGACAAAGGCACTCATGCAGACGGTGCTGTGCCGTGAACGAATGCCGCACCAGTATCACCCGGATGCGGTGCGGGGTCTCCTACTGGGTGATAGCATGGAGCTGGCCTATGAGCTGCTGACTGATCAGGGTGGCAAAAACTATTTCGTTCTGGATGGCAGCTATGAGCGGTTCTGCTTCTTGACCAACGACCATCATGGAGAGGTGCTGCTGCGCCTCCTCTGTGATGAAGAACTGGACAATGACCTGCGTGAGCTGCTGCTCCTTGATCTGGAGCCCCGGCAGCTGAGTGAAACAGTGGAGAATGACGCCATGACGCCGGATGGTGCGCCGGTGCTGTTTGCCTATGACTGTGACCTGCCGCGGATCAGGCGGTTCGATACGGCACTGCGGCTTCAGGACCGCTATGGCATCCTGATCTGCTTCGACCATCAGGCCGAAGTGCTGCGCCGCTACTGCGGCGACAGGGTTGTTGTGCAGGCCATTGACTTTGCTGCGTTCGAGAGGAGGTTTTTTCCGTAGAAAAAAAGAAACTGCGAACTCTGCTATTCGCACTCCCGCTATTTCTATCAGGGCTGCTGTTTGGCGGCGGCTATCTATCGCAATTCGCCCGGAACTATCAACAGTGGAAGGACGCGGGCGGAACGCCGGGCGACGGAAGCTCCCCGGCCGCGCCGGTGCTGTCGTTCTCCGCCTGCTGCGAAGCACTGTTCAGTAAGAGCGGGCTCATCGGCGTAGGGCTTTGCCTGTTGCTGCTGGGCCTCCTGATCGTCATGGTGATGCGCATGGGCTATTCCGATGTTGGGGAGTATGACGCGGAGCGCAACCTGACCTATTCCAACAAAGGCACCTACGGAACGGCTGGTTTCATGGAGAAAGCGGAGATGAAGGGCGTCCTTGATCTGGTGTCCGATATCCGCAAACACAGCGGCGTCATACTGGGCAAGCTGGACAATCAGGTGGTGTGTATTCCCGAAAACTCCCGGCTTAACGGCAATATCGCCGTGTTCGGCGCCAGCGGCTCCATGAAAACGCGAGCCTACTGCATCAATCGCATTTTGCAAAGCGCGTCCGAGGCCCACAACGGCCACAAGGAGTCCTTGATCATCACCGACCCGAAATCGGAGCTTTACGAAAAGACCAGCGAATATCTGCGCAGCAAGGGCTATGTGGTAAAGGTGTTCAACCTGATCCAGCCGGAGAACTCTGATTCATGGAACTGCCTGGCGGAGATTGAGGGTGATGAGCTGATGGCGCAAATCTTCTGCGACATTATCATCAGGAATGCCGGCAGCGAAAAGGGCGACCATTTCTGGAACGCTGCCGAGATGAACCTGCTGAAAGCGTTGGTGCTATATGTGGCACTGGGCTATCCATCGGAGAGCCGGAATATCGGCGAGGTCTACAAGCTGTTAGTGCTGAACGCGGAGAAGGAGCTGGACAACCGTTTTTCCATGCTGCCTGCCAGCCATCCTGCCAGAGCACCCTATGCGCTGTTCAGCCAATCCTCAGATACGGTGCGCAGCGGCGTTATCATCGGGCTGGGCAGCCGCTTGCAGGTGTTTCAGAATCGGCCCATCTGCCAGATCACCAGCCATGATGAAATTGACATGGAGCTGCCGGGCAAGCAGCCCTGTGCCTATTTCTGTATCACATCCGATCAGGACAGTACCTTTGATTTTCTCACGTCCCTGTTTCTGTCCTTCGCGTTTATCAAGCTGATCCGTTACGCGGATAAAAACTGTGCCGACCGCAGGCTGCCAGTCCCCGTTCATGTGCTGGGCGAAGAGTTGACAGCCTGCGGTGTTATTCCAGACTTGAGCCGGAAGATCAGTGTGATCCGCTCGCGGGGCGTCAGCATGAGCTGCGTATTTCAGAATCTGGCAGGCCTGCAGAACCGGTATCCCTACAACCAATGGCAGGAGATATTGGGCTGCTGCGACTATCAGCTTGCCCTGGGCTGCACCGATGAGCTGACTGCCAAGTTCCTCAGTGACCGCACCGGGGAGGTCAGCGTCCATGTCTCCAGCAAGGCCAAGCAGTTGGGTACGTGGCGTATCAGCAACTACACGCCGGAGTTCCGCGAAACCTGCGGCGTGGGCAAGCGCAAGCTACTGACTATGGATGAGGTGCTGCGCCTGCCGGTAAATCGCGCGCTGGTTATCGCACGCGGCAACAAGGTGCTGCAGGTAGATAAGTACGACTATACCAATCACTACGAGGCAAAGAAGCTGCGGGACTGCAAGGCCTCCGCCCATATCCCGGAATGGCGTAAAAGCCCTGTGTTTTCGCCCGCACCGAAACAAACAGAGCAGCCTATTAAGTCAAAGAAGGTGCCGAACAGGCGCAGTGAGTTTGTAAAAACCGATAAGGATTCCATCATGTCAACCAAAATGTGAGCTAAGGAGGAAAGTAATATGCCGAGAAAGAAAACAGAAGAACTTGCCGTGATGCCGGAAGCACCGGCACTTCCCGTCGTCCCCGAGGAAGCGGCAGAACAGCCGGTGACAGAAGAGTGTTTGCCGGAAACCGCAGCCGATCCTGTTGTGGAGGATACTGTACCTACAGAGGGTGTTCTCGCCGAGCCTGCGGAAGTAGTGACTGTGCCGGAGGATCCCCAGCCCTCTGAAAAGCCGAAGCGCACTGTCCGCAAACGAACCGCTGCAAAAAAGACGGTAGAGGTGGAGAAACAGGCTACGCCGCCTGCTGAGGATGCTGCCGCCTCTGCTGAACCTGCCCCTGCCGCGGTCCAGCAGAGAGATATTTTGACATTGGATGCCCGGGGCGAAGCGGAAACGCAGGCGCAGATGGAGGACATTATCTGGCACGAGATCCACAATGCCTACCGCACCCGGCGCATGCTCTCCGGTATGCTGAGCGGCATTGAAAGAACGGAGGCGGGGAAAACCATTGCCATTGTGGACTACAAGGGATTCCGCATTGTGATCCCCCTGAAGGAGATGGTGCTGGACTTCCCGGCAGATATGTACGGTGCTGACTATAATGAGATGATCCTCCGACACCAGAAGATCCTCAATAAGATGCTGGGCGCAGAGGTGGATCTTATGGTCAAGGGCATCGACGCCAAAAGCCGAACCGTTGTTGCCAGCCGAAAGGACGCCATGCTGAAGAAGCAGCAGATCTACTATTTCGGTAAGGACAGTGACGGACAGTATCGTATCTATGACGGACGCGTGGTAGAAGCCCGTGTGATCGCCGTGGCGGAGCAGGTCGTCCGGGTCGAAGTGTTTGGCGTGGAGACATCAATTCTGGCTCGCGACCTTTCGTGGGACTGGATCGGCGATGCTCATGACCGCTATGCTGTGGGAGACAAGGCTCTGGTACGCGTGCTGGAGATTGACCACACAGAGCCGGAGCGTATCAGGATCAAAGCCGACATCAAAAGCGTATCCGGCAACAGCAAGAATGACAATCTCCAGAAATGCCGTATTCAGGGCAAATATGCCGGGAAGGTCACCCATATCCATAAGGGCGTTGTGTATATCCGCCTTAGCAACGGTGCCAATGCCATAGCGCATTCCTGTTATGATCGGCGCAGACCCGGACGAAAGGATGATGTCAGCTTTGCCGTTACCCATCTGGATGAGGAACACGGCGTTGCGCTGGGGATCATCACCAGAATTATCAAGCAGCATGTCTGATCTGACACGGTATCGGCAGGGTATGGCAATGGATTGGCACTGTTTTGCGATTTCACCGTAAATCACCATGTGCTATACTTGGTACAGTCAAAATTGTAAAGACCGCCGGGTGGTAACTCGGCGGTCTTTCGCATACAGGAAGAGGGTGTTTTATATGTGGTAGGCAGAGCAGCGTTTCGCGCCCGAGCGGCAAATGCGATCGCCGCAAAACCCAAACAACAGTACATAGTGTTGAAAAAGGCGAGGCTCCAGTCGTAAATATCTTCAAAGCACATTGAACAGTGCTGCGATATTTACGTAAAGGAGAGAACGCCCATGAGGAGAAAAAGAATGCGTTTAGTTTCACTTATTTTGAGTGCCGTGTGTCTGTTAGGCTGCGCAGTCCAGCCGGCACCGGTCTCGGATTCGTCTGAGTCCAACACCAAGGTCTCTGCCTATGCAGCAAGTCAGGCCGAGCAGAACGAAGAGGAGCGCACGGTGGCCGAATCTCTGCTGCCGCAAACAGGAGATGGAGGCGATACATCCGGGAGCAGCGTCGCTCCTGAGCGGGCGGGTGCGGAGAATACGGATAACGCCGCAGAAAAACAGCCTGCACCCGCTGAAACGGCACCGCCCGCTGCACCGAAAGAGCCGGCAACACCCGCGCCTGTGCCGGAGGATAAACCTTCTCTCGCACCCACGCCGGCACCTACACAGAAACCAGCAGAGAAGCAGGAGGAAGAACCTGCGCCTGCGCCTACGCCCGAACCTGCCCCCGCGCCGAAGCCTGCCGCCAGCGGGAACATCTACTCTATTGCGGAGGCTATCCAAGCGGGCAACGAGTACGCAAGAGCGCAATACGGTGTGACCATCGACACCAGCATGACCGCGGCCAATTCCAGCTTCTTCCCCGGCACGGCGGACAGCGTGGCATGGCTGGGGGG
>UMLJ01027283.1_pt1 | contig 11467 bp, 9 predicted proteins | sample 1966521 | NCBI WGS metagenome assembly UMLJ01 (sample SAMEA4836199, study PRJEB28245) | human gut metagenome | biome: gut microbiome; material: fecal sample | place: Denmark | collected 2008
AGCCGGAGGAAGAAAAGCCGCAGGAGGAAAAGCCAAGCGGCATGGGCGGCCTTGTGGTGTTCTTTGCGGTGGTGCTGCTGGGCGGTGGCGCGGCCCTCTACTTCCTGAAATTCAAAAAGGAAAAAGCCGATACCACAGGAAATGACGATCTGACCGAGTATGATTTTGGCGAGGACGAGGACGACGAGGACGAAGCCCCGGAGCCGGACGAGGATATGACAGACGAAGATGGAAATAAGGAGGACGAAGTATGAGCTATCAGTTAGTAATTGCAGAGAAACCAAGCGTAGCCCGCAGCATTGCGGGTGTGATCGGCGCGGACAAGAAACAGGACGGTTATATGGAGGGAAACGGCTATCTGGTGAGCTGGTGTATCGGCCACCTTGTTTCCCTTGCCGACGCTGGAACTTATGACGAGCGTTTCAAAAAATGGCGCTATGACGACCTGCCGATTCTGCCGCAGGAATGGCAGTACATCATTCCCGACGATAAGAAAAAGCAGTTTGACACCCTGCGTTCTTTGATGGAGCGCCCCGATGTTACCGGCCTTGTGTGTGCCACTGACGCCGGGCGCGAGGGGGAATTGATTTTCCGTTTTGTCTACCAGATGGCGGGCTGCAAGAAACCGTTTCAGCGCCTTTGGATTTCCAGCATGGAGGACGCGGCCATCAAGGACGGCTTTGCCCACCTGAAACCGGGGGCCGACTACGACAACTTGTATCAGTCGGCCCTTTGCCGGGCGCAGGCGGATTGGCTGGTGGGGATCAATGCAACCCGGCTGTTCTCCATCCTCTACCACAAGACCCTGACCGTGGGCCGTGTCCAGACGCCGACCCTGAAAATGCTGGTTGACCGGGAGGCCAAGATCAGCAGCTTCCAGAAAGAGAAATACCACATCGTCCAGATCGCGGCGGGCGGCATGGAGGCGGCCAGTGAACGCATAGGAAACGCAGACGACGCCAAGACCCTGAAAGCCGCCTGTGAAACGGCGCAGGCCGTTTGTGTGTCGGTAACACGGGAGAAAAAGACGGAGCAGCCGCCCCGCCTCTATGACCTCACCACCTTGCAGCGGGAAGCAAACCGCCTGTTTGGATTTACCGCCAAGCAGACCCTTGACTATGCCCAGCAGCTTTACGAAAAGAAGCTGCTGACCTATCCCCGCACCGACAGCCAGTATTTGACCGACGATATGCTGCCGACGGCGGAAAGCCTTGTGTCCGGCCTGTGGCCGTTGCTGCCCTTTGCGGCGGGGCTTGACCTGTCCCCGCAGTTTGGCCGGGTGCTGAACAGCAAAAAGGTGAGCGACCACCACGCCATTGTCCCGACGATGGAATTTGTGCAGAGAGGCTTTGACGGGCTGGCCGAGGGGGAAAAGAAACTGTTGTCCCTTGTGTGCTGCAAGCTGCTGTGCGCCGTGGCCGCGCCCCATGTGTACGAAGCTATCACCGCTACATTCACCTGTGCCGGGAACACCTTTACCGCCAAGGGAAAAACCATCCTGACCCCCGGCTGGAAAGAGCTTGACCGCCGCTTTAAGGCGTCGTTCAAAACAGACGCCGACGACACCGCCCCGGAGCCTGCGCGTGAACTGCCGGAGATCACCGAGGGACAGACCTTTGACAAGGTAACTGCCGCCGTCACCGAGCATTTCACCGCACCGCCAAAATCCTACACGGAAGATACCCTGCTTTCTGCTATGGAGCGCGCCGGTGCGGACGATCTGCCGGAGGACGCCGAGCGGCAGGGATTGGGAACCCCGGCCACCCGCGCCTCCATCTTAGAAAAGCTGGTGCAGATGGGCTTTGTGGAGCGCAGGGGCAAACAGCTACTTCCTACCAAGGACGGCCACAACCTTGCCTGCGTGCTGCCGGAGGTACTGACCTCTCCCCAGCTTACGGCACAGTGGGAAACGGAGCTGACGGCCATTGCCAAGGGACAGGCCGACCCGGAGGGCTTCATGGCTGGCATTGCAGAAATGACAAGGGGCCTGATCGCAAACTACTCCCAGATCAGCGAGGACGCACAGAAGTTGTTTCAAACCGAGCGTGTGGTTATCGGCAAATGTCCGCGCTGCGGGGAAAGCGTCTACGAGGGCAAAAAGAACTACTACTGCGGAAACCGAAGCTGCCAGTTTGTCATGTGGAAGAATGACCGATTTTTTGAGGAACGAGGCAAGGCGTTCACCCCGAAGATCGCCGCCGCGCTCCTTAAAGACGGAAAGGCAAAGGTAAAGGGCCTGCGCTCCATGAAAACCGGCAAAACCTATGACGGGACGGTGCTTTTGGCCGATACTGGCGGCAAGTATGTGAACTACCGCGTGGAACAGAGGGGCAAAAACTAAAGACAGCAAGCATAGGGAGCGTAGCCACACTCCCGGCAAAATCCCTGACCCGGCGCACCTGCCGGGCCGGGGATTTTCTCTTTGGGGAAGCCCCAAACCCCTTGTATCCAGCAAATTTACAATTCATCTATTCCAAGATACACCGTGTCATAGTATAATAAAGCCAACGATAATATCCGTTTGAGGTGATAAGTGTGAAAATATTAGTTAGTGCTTGTATTATGGGAGTGGATTGTAAATATAATGGAAAAAATAACAAAAATCTGGCAGCTATCAACTACTTAAAAGATAAAGAAATTATTTGCATTTGTCCAGAGCAATTAGCAGGTATGGCTACTCCCAGACCTTGTGCAGAGATTGTGAATGGTGTAGTAACAGACGAAAATGGAAATGATGTTGATTTGGAATATAAACGAGCAGTATCAATGGCACTATCCCAAATTCAACATGAAGATATTGAGTTAGCTATACTACAATCCAGAAGTCCTACCTGCGGAGTAAACCAAATATATGATGGTAGCTTTACCGGAAAGTTGATTTCTGGAATGGGATTATTTGCAAAGGCATTAAAAGAACGAGGAATCAAAGTTATTGATGTTGAAGAAGTAGAAAGCTTTAATTTGTTAGACTGTCCCCAGCTTCAATCAATCTAACCCAAACTTTCAAAATTGAATATCAGCCGCTTATTATCGGCCCACCCAGCAGGAAATTTTTCAAAGGTTTCCTGCTTTTCTTATGCCATTTTTCAGAAAGGATGTGAACCCCAAATGTCTTACAGCTCCTACGACCATGACGATTTAGAACCGGCCAGCACTATGCGGATCGAGCGCCGGATTTACTTTGAAAGCGGCAAGGCCGATCTTTCCGAAGCGGTAAAGCTGCCCCTTGCGGAGCTTCTTTCCCTGCGGGCGGAAAGCGCCACCGCAGAACAGGAAGTGTTTGACCGTCTGAAAGAACAGGCCGCCGCATGGGAGGAACAGGCCGGAAGAACCCTGTTTCTGGACAAAGCACTTGAATATGCCCGGACGCTTCCCGTTACCCATACCGCAAACCGGTGGGAGGCCCCGGACGAATACCGCCATATCCGCAGCAACATGGTTTACCAGATGGATTATTCCATTTCCGAGAACACCCGGTACGACAGCGCCGCCCAAAAATCCGTTCCCTACTCGTGGACGCTCCGCTGGAGCCTACGCACCAACGCGCCGGGCGGCTACCGGCAGGAAAAGATCGCCGGACAGGATCGGAAAGTCTTTGCCAGCCGGGAAGAACTGGACAAGTACCTGAATGGCCGGATCAAAGCCCACGAACATTACTTTACCGAAATTTCCCCGGCCATCCCCAAGGAATACGCCGACTATTTCAAGGTCAACGGCTGCCTGCTCCCCGGCTACACCATTGAGGGGGAGGAACCGGCAAAAGCCGCAGAGCTTCCCGCGCAGGAAGAAACTGCGCAGCCGCAGCAGACCGCAGCCACCCCAGAAAGGAGGGAACCCGTGAACGAAGTATTTTCCATTTTTCTTGATAACCGCGCCGAAGCGCAGACCGGCGGGCCGCATGGGTACTGGCTTTCTCTGCCGACTTCCACCGAACAGGTACAGGAAACCCTAAAGGAAATCCATATCACCGCCGACAACCAGCAGGACTTGTTCATTGACGGCTTTTCCACCCCGGAGGGAAAACCGCTGGAACTGCCGGAGGATTTAATCAGAGCCGCCAGCGTGGACGAACTGAACTTCCTTGCTGCCCAGCTTCAAAAGCTGGACGCCGTGGAGCTTGCGGAGCTGAACGCCGCCATGCAGTCCCCGGCGAAAATGCAGACCATCGGGCAGCTTTTGGACTACGCCGAAAACACCGATTGTTTTGTCTTAATCAACGCCAAGGACAACCGCAGTCTGGGGGAATATTATCTGAATGATTCCGGGCTGTTTGTCGTTCCCGACCCGTGGAAACCGGCCATTGACACCGACCGGCTGGGGAGCTTTATCGCCAGCGAGGAACAGGGAACCTTTACCGATTACGGCTATATTCTGCGAACCAGCGACGAATGGCAGCGCGTCCATGAGGGCCAGCCGGTGCCGGAACCATACCGGGTGATGGCCTATCCTGCGCCGGAACTTCTGCGGGAGGAAAGCAAGGTGCAGCCGGAGGCGGCAGCCCCCGCAAAGGCCCCGCAGCCTGTCACCCCTATTCTCTTAAACGGCCAGAACAGCGCCGAGCGCATGAAAGAGATCACCGACCGGCTGGAAACCGGCATACAGGAGCTTTTCGAGAGTGAACGCTACAAAGCCTATCTCACCACCATGTCCAAGTTCCACAGTTACAGCTTCAACAATACCCTCCTGATCGCCATGCAGGGCGGACAGCTTGTGGCGGGCTACAACAAGTGGCGGGATGATTTTCACCGCAATGTGAAGAAAGGCGAAAAGGCCATCAAGATACTGGCCCCAGCCCCGTTCAAGGCGAAAAAGGAAGTGCAGAAGCTGGACGCACAGGGCAGGCCGGTGATGGGCAAGGACGGAAAGCCTGTTACCGAAGTACAGGAAATACAGGTTCCGGCCTTTAAGATCGTTTCCGTCTTTGATGTGAGCCAGACAGAGGGGGAACCGCTGCCCTCTATCGGCGTGGAAGAACTGACCGGCAGCGTGGAACGCTACGGGGAATTTTTCAAGGCGCTGGAACAGACCTCCCCGGTTCCCATTGGTTTTGAGGACATTCCGGGCGGTTCCCACGGCTACTACCACCTGACGGAAAAGCGGATCGCCATTCAGGAGGGCATGAGCGAATTACAGACCCTAAAGACGGCCATCCATGAGATCGCCCATTCCAAGCTCCACGCCATCGACCCGGAAGCCCCGGCCATAGAGCAGGCCGACCGCCCCGACAGCCGCACCCGTGAGGTGCAGGCCGAAAGCGTGGCCTATGCCGTCTGCCAGCACTACGGGCTGGACACCTCCGACTATTCCTTTGGCTATGTGGCCGGTTGGAGTTCCGGCAAGGACTTGAAAGAGCTGAAAGCCTCCCTTGAAACCATCCGGGCCACCGCCCATGAGCTGATTACCACCATTGACGGCCACCTTGCCCAGCTTCAGAAAGAACGGCAGACCCAGCAGGAGCAGCCGCAGGCCGCCGAGCAGCCAGACCCGGACAGCGTATTTTCCAAGCTGTCCCCCAAGCAACAGCAGGAAATGACCGCCAGCGTAAAAGCCATGCTGCAAACCCTCATTGAAGTGGATTTGAAATCCACCGGCGAAGTGTCGCAGGGAACCAAGGAGGCGGCGCAGGCGCAAGGCTTTTCCATTGCCGGGGATGGAACGCTGGAACAGGTCAAAGCCCCGCAGGAGGCCGCCTACCGTCTGGAAAGCGGCGATTACCTGCATATCCAGACATCGGAAACCGGCTACGATTACACGCTGTATGACCCCGACTACAAGGAACTGGACGGAGGCCAGCTTGACAATCCCGACCTGTCCCTTGCGGAAGCCGGAAAAGAAATCCTTGCCATCCATGAGCGACCGGCTGGGACGATGGAACCCCTGACCGGCGACAGGTTGGATGATTTTCTGGAAGCAACCGAACAGGCCAACGCCATTCCCCAGCCGCAGGCATGGAACGGGATCGACGGCCTTTTGAATGGAAAGCCGTTCATGCCGGAGGCGTCCCCGGCTGACCGGGCCGCCGCCCTGATCGAGCTGGCAGAGAAAAACGCCCCGCGTTTGGGCAGCGATGAACGGCAGTTGATCGTGGCCTATGCCGAGGCCGTGGGCGATACTGACAAGGTGATCGGGCTTATCAACCGCCTGTGTGAACAGGGCTACGAGCTGCAAAAGGGCCAGATGGATTCCTTTGTGAAAAGCGAGATCGAAAGTGAGATCGCCGTCGCCAACGCCCAGCGGCAGATCGCGCAGAATCCGGCAGCGGAGCCGGTTGTCACGATCCTTTGGAGTGAAAGCCCCCATTTGAAAGACGGCCAGCAAATGCCGCTGCATGAAGCCGAGGCCGTTTTCAACGAGCTGGACAGCGCCAGACGCCATGAACGGGAGCAGCCGGGCTATACGGGCCATTGGTACGACAAGACCAAGTTCCGCATTGACTTTACCATGCAGGGCCAGCCGGACAGCTACGAGGGACGGCAGGACTTTGGCGACGGCGACGGTTCCCTGATCCAGCATATCCGGGGCTACCACGAATACTACGCACAGGATGAAAGCTGGAAAAACCATGTGCTGCACCATGAGGGGCCGGAGGCATGGGAGGCGGACAAGGCCCAGCGGGATACGCTGCTGCATGAGTTCATCCCGTATATGGAGCTGCACTGCAATCTGGCCGCTATGGAGCAGGAGGCCCGGCGTCCGCTACGATCCGGGGAAACCCTGACGCCGGAACAGACCGCTTATTTCAATGCGGTTTTGGACTATGTAAAGGAGTGCCGCCCGCTTCTCAATCAGGGCCAGTACCATTTGCCGGAGCCGCCGCAGCTTGCCGACTTCGACCAGAGCTTGCAGGACTACAAAAAACAGATCGAGGCAGAGCTGGAACAGGAGGCCGCCGCTTCCGGGCTGACGGTGGAGGAATATGTTGCCTCTGACTATGAGGCCCCGGCGCAGCCCAACTTTTCCATCTACCAAGTGCCGCCCGGCCCGGAGGGGCGCGACTTCCGCTACCGTTCCTATGAGGACTTGCAGGCAGATGGGCTTTCGGTGGACAGGAAGAATTACCAGCTTGTCTACACCGCGCCGCTGGACAAGGACACCACACTGGACGAGATTTACCGCCGCTTCAACATGGAACATCCCGCCGATTACAAGGGACATTCCCTCTCAATGGGGGATATTGTGGTGTTCCGGCAGGATGGGAAACAGACCGCCTACTATGTGGACGAGGGAGCCGACTACCGGCAGGTGCCGGAGTTCTTCGCCCAGCCGGAAAAGCAGCTCACGCCAGACGAGTGCATGACCGGCGAACAAATCCAGACGCCACGGGGCCGTTTCTATCTGACCGACAGGAGCCGGGAACAGATGGAGGCCGCCGGGTATGGATTCCACCATCAATCGGATGACGGCAGGTATCTCATTATGGCAAACGGCACAAGGGCCTTTGCCATCCCCGCCCAGCAGGAAAGCCATATCAAGACGGCGGAAATGTCCACCGAGCAGAACTACAACATGATCGACGGCATGATGAACAATGCCCCGTCTATGGAGGAACTGGAAGCAAGGGCAAAAGCCGGGGAACAGATTTCCCTTTTGGATGTGGCCGAGGCAGCCAAGGCGGAGGCCCAAAAGCCCAAGCAGACCCGCAGGACGACGCAGAAACAAAAGAAACCGTCCATCCGGGCGCAGCTTGCCGCCGCCAAGGAGGAACAGAAAAAGAGGCCCCCGGCGCGGGAAAAATCAAAAGAAATGGAGGTATGAGGAATGTATTTCACCGTGGAAGAAGAAAACCTGATCTGTCTGTACCACAATGCCGACCGCCACAGGACGGCGGCAAATTTCCGGGCAGCTTTGCCGGACATGGACAAGGAAATGGCGGCGCTGGCCTGCCAGACCGTCAATAAGCTGGACGCCATGAGCGACGCCGACTTTGCGGCGCAGCGGTTCCACTTCACAGACGAATAAGCAAAACGCCGGGCGCGGGGGCTGTCAAAGCCTCTGCGTCCGGCGCTTCTTTTTTGCAACAAAGCACAAATCAAAACCAGCTTGCCTTTTCATTTCTAAACTGGGGCGTATCACTATGCTCATAGGGATTATAATGATTCAGATTGCACCCAAATTCTTTTAATGACTTAATTTTGTTCTCGTCTGTCCACTCAATCAAAGAGATTCCGTCAAATTCTTCTATGCTCCCATTGTCCATTTCATTTTTGAAATACCACTCAACGATTGTCTGATTTTCCTTGTGGAAGAATTGTTTAATTTCCCAAGCAACGACTTTGCCACGGGTATTCCATTCCTGAAACCAGTGCTTCACAGTTTTTCGATTGCAATATTGGGGACTCCAACTTTCTGTATATAGAACATCCTCTGTAAAAATTTCATCTATTCCAAAATCCTGTTGCTCCAACCACATATCAAACCAACGCCGGATAATCTTTTCTCTTTCATTCATGGATAATCACCCCGATCTCGTTTATTTACTCAAATTATAGCACTGCACAAAATCAGTGTCCATGCCAAAATTCAGCCGGGACAAAGAACTGAAAAGTTATCTTTGTCCCGGCGCTTCTTTTTTGTCCATTTTCCCGCATTTAGAACCCTGTTTTGAGAGGAACAGGATAACTTTATCCACCTGCCTGCCGACCATGCGGAAAAACCCTTGATTTCCGTGGACTTTTACCGCCCTAAATGCGTAGACAGGAGGTATCTTTTCCGCTGGCGTTCCGCCTCTTTCTTCCGGCGCACCTGCACCGCACAATCCGGGCAGTATTTGGCCCGGTTGGAGTTGGGTGTAAACGCCGCCCCGCAGACGGCGCAGCGTTTGATTTCGTCCCGGCCTTTGGTGATCTCGGCGCACAGGGCCGCGTCCAGCGGCAGGACGGCCACCTTGAACCACCGGCACAGCAACGAATAGGAAATACTCTGCACACAGACACATTCCTCCCCATCGTCCAGCAGGAGGCAGTTCCCGTTACAGTAGTTGCAGCACTCATGGGTGAGCCTGCGGGCCTTGCGGTATTGGGGGTAACTCATTCTCGGTATGTTCATCGTTCCTGCGTATGCTCCTTTCCCGGCGCTGTCCGCAAAATGCTGTCTACATTCTGTTTGACAATGCCGTATTCTTTCAATTTCTGTTTCGCTTCGCTGTACTGTGCGGACAGCCGTTCCCGTTCTGCGTCCAGCTTTTTATACTCGGTTTTGAGGGCGTACAGGTTGGGGAGCTTTGTGACCCCGGCCTCTTTGAGCGCCTTTGCCGCCGCCTCATACAAGATCAGTTGGCTTTCATGCTGCCGCCGGAACGCGGCCTTGTCTTTGGCGTTTCGCAGTTCTAGCGCCACAGGCCGGAGCTGCTTGTAGGCAGAGAGGTTTTTTATCAGCAGCGCCATATCCCCAAGTCGGCGTTCTGCGTCTTTCAGGGCGGAGGCCGCCGCGTCGTTTGCCGCGCTGATCTCGGCCAGCCTGCTTTCCAAGCCCTCGTAGCTGTCGATCTGGTGCTCTGTGATGAAGTTTAAGGAATTGGCGGCCTGCTTCAAGTTGTGCAGCTTCGCCCACCGCGCATAGCCCGCCGACTGTTGGGCCTTGATACTGTCCTCCAAGGCAATCCGCAGGGAGATTTCCCCGGTGCTTCTTCTGTGCGGCCCCCGGTCAATGGCAATGCCCTTGATCCGCTGGGTGATCCGTTCCTCGGTGTAATCCTCCCCCAAGGTCTTGCAGCGGGTAAAGCGTTCCTGTCCGGGACGGAGGCCGTCTGCCAGCGCGCGGAATGAAATAAACTTGCCCTGTTTGACTTCATAGCCCTGCGCCTCCATGAGCCGCAAAAAGCCGTCAAAATCTTTGGCCTGCGGAATGGCCGCGTCAATGGCAATTTTCAGTTTTGCTTTCCAGCTCTTGCCCTTTTTCTGTGCGTCCCACTCGGCGTAGGTCTTGCCCTTGTCCTTGCCGGGCTTTACCACAGACAGGCCGTATTCCCTGCACAGCCGGTCGCTGGTGCGCCGGATAAAGGCGTAGCTCTGGCGGTTGGAAATGTACTTGCGCTGGTTTGCCATATCCACGGCGCAGAAAATGATGTGGTTATGCAGGTGGCCCTTGTCGATATGGGTGGTAATCACATAGGGGTATTTGCCTTGCAGCACTTCATCGGCAAGCTGCCGCCCGATCTCGTGGGCCTGCTCCGCCGTGGTTTCCCCCGGTTCAAAGGCTTGTATCAGGTGGTGTGCCAGATTGTTGCCCTTTTGGTACGCCTGATCTAACAGCATTTGAAATTCAATATCCGCCGTTTCATAGGAACAGCCATAGGAAGAAACGAACAGCTTATCATCGGTCTTGTCCGGGTTCTCGATGTAGTCCAGCGCCTTTTTCAGCGTTGACTTGATAGGATGGATCTTTGTAACTGCCATATCTGTGCCAGCGCCCCCTTGATGTCCGCCAAGTCCTGCGCGTACACAGTCCCGGTACTGTTGATACGCCTTGCAATCTGGTTGATGTTGACGCCGATCTTTTGCAGCTCTGCGGTCTGCGCCCGGACGGGGCCGGTGTCGATATGGACGATATAGCCGTCAATCAGCATTTTCCGGGCGTAGGCAGAGAAGTTCTTTGTGCCAAGCTGGGCCATCTTCTGCTGGATCAGCGCCCGTTCCTCCGGCGTCACCGGGACGCGCAGCACAAACTTCCGTTTTCGGTTTGCCACTTTCGCACCTCCATTCATTCAGGGGTTTGGGGACTTCCCCAAGATACAAACGGGAAGCCGTTTGCCGGGAGTGTGGCTACACTCCCTATGCTTGCTGTCTTTGTTCTTCTTCCCCTAAAAAGCGTTCTGACCCCAAGGAAATACCCGCAAAATCCCGGTTTTTCCGAAAACCACACAAAAAAAGAGGGCGCAGCCTGCGTCCTCCCAAAAACAAAACAGAGGGTTGTCATGCACCCTCCGTTTCGTCATTCTTCTGTTGAATTTGAATAGCCCCGTCAATCGCGCCCTCGATGATCGGCAGAAATTCTTCCGGGCAAAGTTTCAGCTTGTGGCTGACCCGCTGCCGCTGTGCGCTTTCCTCCCGCATGATCTCCGGGTTAAAATACCGTTCTACGGGAAGCCCGCAGATTTTGATAAGCTGTATGATAACCGGCAGGCTGGGAATCGTGCCGTCATTTTCGATGTTGGCAAGATAGCGCCAGTCGATATTGACCTGTTCCGCCAGCGTCTTACGCGATAACTGCTTGACTTTCCGCGCCGCTTTTACATCCGCGCCGAAAGTTTCAAAGCCGGGACAATCTTTGATATTTGCCATATAGCACCACCCATCTACATTGTATATTTCATATTTTCTCAATGGAATGTTGCTATATGCAGTAAGATTAAACTTTATAATTCATATTTTTTGCCTTGTACGGAAAAGCGGGCTATCCTATAATAAAGAAAAAGCACTTTTTTGAAAAAATCCGTCCGCTGTAACATTTCGCGGACATTTGCCTGTTA
>UMLJ01047214.1_pt1 | contig 11352 bp, 5 predicted proteins | sample 1966521 | NCBI WGS metagenome assembly UMLJ01 (sample SAMEA4836199, study PRJEB28245) | human gut metagenome | biome: gut microbiome; material: fecal sample | place: Denmark | collected 2008
CCAGTGAAGGAGAAAGCTGTCCTTCTACCGACCAGTCGTGCGGCAAATCCAGCTTTCGCCACTTACTGTCGTTATACGATACAGAAGCACCCAGACTATCGTCCGATAAACTAAACAACCAATTCTCATTAAATTTTTTGGCTTCGCCAAAAGATACTTGGGCTTGCACTACAATACTCACCAACAACCCCAAAAGAATAGTAAAAAATGCCTTGTTCTTCATATAACTTTTTATTTTAGTTCATAGACCACAGTTGTCACACTCTCCGCATCTAACACAACAGAGTCTTCAATTTCTAAAACCTTCTCAACCAATTGCTTATTAGCGGAGGTTGTATAAGTTTTTATAGACTTAAGTTCTCCTGACCAATTTTGACGTGTTTCGTTTAAGCGTACCCCCTTGCTTGATAAATTTGTATACACTGCTACGATACAATCCTGCTGCGGGGAAATCCAAGCAGAACCAAAGAAACTCATAGACTCATTTAAAGTAACAGAAATTCGTTGATAATCAGGACGAATAAAACGGCTATAGTTTCCTAATACCCACAAAGTAGCAGTTGCATTAAAACTTCCTTCTTCTTCCAGATTATCCACACTTTCCTTATCTCCAGCCCATCCCTTCGGTGTCAGTGAAATCAACAAGAAACGGTTTTTCTGTCCCCACCTTGAAACATCCATAGCTACCCAATAATTCCAAGACGTTACATTAGCAACTGTCAGGTCATTATGAATCACTTTAGACATATACAAAGCAATATCCATTTCCGAAGCTGCTTCATATCCTACAAATTCAGACGAACTATAATTATCTCCCAGCATGCTCCACTCACTTTGCCAAACTTCCACGCCATATTGTGTAGCAGCTTCTGCCACTTTCTTACGTACCTCACGCATTCCATCCCATGTTCCATCTGTCCAGTAGCTATGTCCGCAAATTAAATTTTCCACATGCGATAAATCACCCACATAAGCAGATGATGAGGTAGAAAAGAATGCAGAAAGCACATTACTACGGCTTGCATCGTCTTTCACTTTGTAAAGATACTCCCAATCTCCAGATTCTCCTAATAAAATATTAGTAGAAAGTCCTTTTTGAGTCAGTTGCGAATCAAGTTCTCTTGCAAGCTTCGCTATTTCATCATTTTTCCATCCGCTACCTTCCTGACCATTTCCATCCCAATTATATTGAGGTTCATTAACCGGAGAGATATGACTGATAGAAAATCCTTCATCTACATAATGTTTGGCAACCTCTGCCATATAAGCAGCAAAATCATCATAACAGTCTGCTTTCAAGTTTGCACTGCCTCCATTCTGAGAAAATCCTTTACCATTCAAAGTGTACTGTACTGGAGGAGTATTACTAAAAAGAACATAATTATTGACACCAAACTCTTTTGCACGACTCATGAAATAACGCTGTCCTTCACAGTGTGTCCAGTCTAATGACAAATTATCCGTCAAATAAGATTCCGCACGTCGAGATTTGTCCACAATACCGCTTTCATCTCCCTGTTCTGCACTTCCTCCACCTAAGTTGACACGCCACATAGAAAGTCCGATTCCCTTGGGTTGCCCATCTACAATCTCCGAAGAAAACAAGAGTTCGGAAATACGGTCCCGTCCACTAGTCCAATACTTCCCAATATAAGCAGGTGTCCAGCAGTCAGATGCACCAAATCCCACCATTTTCTGAAACGTCTGTCCAGCATCAATTGTCACGCTCTTCTCCACACTGACAATCTCTCCTGAATCACCACCCCCTTCCCCAGGATTTTCTGGAGTATTATCACTACATGCAGCCAAAGCTAATAAGCCCAATATTATTGAATATCCTTTCATTATCTTGATTTTTAAATAAAAATGCCATTCAGAGGACATACACATTCCTCTGAATGGCATACATATAACCTAAATTACCGTTATATTTTAATTCCAGTTCGGATTCTGTTCGATAGAACCGTTAGACATAGTTACCTCATACAAAGGAATCGGGAAAAGAAGATCACGATCTTCGCGGAATGACTTACCCTTATCACTTGCTTCTCCTTGATTATCCCACTCCATTGCATCACGAGTAGCAGGATCTGTGTTCCATTTTACAAATGAACCGTTTTCACCCATCAGATTTGCAATCACCGGTTTACCATTATCGTCTTTCCAACGACGAATATCGTACAAACGATTCTGTTCGAAAGCCAATTCCAAGCGACGTTCGTTACGAATAGCATGACGAAGTTCATTTCCAGTTACACTTACAGGACTCAGTCCAGCACGATTACGTACTCTATTTAATGCAGCCTGTGCATGAGTATCATCACTCAATTCGTTACAAGCCTCTGCATACATCAACAATACATCTGCATAACGCAAAATACGATGATTAAGCGGGCTCTTATCCGTATTATATACCTCAGGACGATCATTTAAAGGAAGGTAATATTTACGAATAATACGACCAGACTTATGACCTGACGGATCAATCACCAAACTGTTTGCAGGCAGATTATATTTCTCTACACAGTCATCATACACAGATATTTCCTTATTGTCATTCAGGATTTTAGTGAAATTTTCTTCAGTTTCACCTTTAATTTCTGTACAGCCAGTCTTAATGATTGTCCATTCACGACGTTCATCATCCTCACTATAAGCAGCTTCCAAATTGGCGGTAGGCTGACACCATGCCCATCCATCACCCAAAGCAGCACCACAGCTACGTGCACCTGTTACAGTAGAAAGCGAACCTCCTACAGCCAAAGTAGCATGATATTCATATTGTACCTCAAAAAGGCTTTCCACACTGTTGTCGAAATCTTTATCCCATACATCACCAAAGTTAGGAAGCAAATCATATTCTGTAGTCTGTGCGTCTTCACCGGTATAGCCAGATTCCGGAATCAACTTCTGTAATACATCACGAGCTTCTGTCCATTTTTCCTGATAGAGATAAACTTTACCCAACAAACCTAATGCAGCTCCACTGGTAGCTCGTCCCATATCAGCATCTGCATATTCACTACGCTTCGGCAATACCTCAGCAGCAGCAATCAAATCCTCCTCAATAAATTTATAAGTATTTTCCAATGACGCACGGGTTATACCCTGAATCTCTTCCGGCATCTTGAACTCTGTAATCAAAGGAACACCTCCAAAGTTTCTGGCCAGTTCAAAATAGAAATATCCACGCAAGAAACGAGCCTCTGCTACCAGACGTGCCTGTAATTCCTTGTCTTCCAATTCAGTATTGCTAATACGATCAATAGCAACATTACAGCGCAAAATACCCTTATAACGATATTGCCAGAAATTGGAAATAGGGCCATTACTTGCGCCATTACCTTGGTAATGTGCCAATGAAATATAATCACTCTGACTCTGTGTAGTATTTCCCATCCAAGCATCGTCACTACACATTTCCGACAAAAGCCAAACGGTATTAATGTTCCACCATCCGCCACAGGTAATATCCTGATAGCAGCCTGTTATATAAGCCTCGCACTCATCAGCCGTAGTAAAATAAGTATCAAGGTTTTGCTGGCCTCGTACTTCTTCTGTCAAGAAATCCTCACAAGAAGTAAAAGTCAGAGAGCCAAACAATGTCAATATTGCTAATAGCTGTTTCATAGTTATTCAGAATTAAAATTTAAAGTCTATACCAAACAAGAACGTACGTGGATTCGGATAAGCAATGTTGTCAATACCTGTTTCAATAACACTACCATTTGCATTTAACATAGGACGTTCCGGATCCATACCAGAATAACCGGTAATAGTAAACGGATTCTGTGCAGAGAATGAAATACGCAAGTTTGCTCCTCTAACCCACTGTTTAGGCAATGTATATCCAATCTGGAGCAACTTACAACGCAGATAAGAACCATCTTCTACATAGAAGCTAGACACACGCTGATAGTTCAGGTTTAAATCATTGTATGACAAGCGCGGAACATCATTGCTTGTACCTTCTCCATCCCACGCTGTATTTAGCGTACCAGCCCACACATTCTGTCCATTAGCACCAGAATAATATCCTTTTGTTGTATTAAATATATCATTACCTATTGTACCATAGAAGTTCGCTGCAAAATCAATATTCTTATAAGCAAATCCCAAGTTCAAACCCACCATCAAATCAGGATAAGGATTACCAATGTAAGTTTTATCATTTGCATCCAGATTACCATCATGGTTCAAATCTTTAAAACGAATATCTCCAGGCTGAGCATTAGGCTGAATCAGAGTTCCATGCTCATCAGTATGTGCATAGACTTCCTCCCAATTCTGGAACAAACCATCTGCCACATATCCGTAGAAACGAGAAATCAAACCTCCATCTTCGTTACTAATAATCTGATCACTGTTAAATCCACCTGTATAAATCGGTCCATCACCAGAGAATTTAATGGCCTTATTACGTACAGAAGACAAGTTCAAACCGATATTGTAAGAGAAATCACCTTTCTGATCACGCCAATCCAGTCCAAGTTCCCATCCATACGCCTTCATGCTACCTACATTCATCCATACTGTACTATTCCAGTTCGGATAACCAATAGCAAAAATATTCTGTTTCTGATAAAGCATATCTTTTGATTTCTTCTGGAAATATTCAAAAGTGACACCTAAACGAGAATCAAGGAATGACATATCCAATCCTACGTTCCAGTCTTCTACAGTTTCCCATTTCAGCTGATTGTTACCTACTGTAGAAATAAAGTAACCGTTTGCCAATGTAGGAGAAGTTCCAAAATAATACTGAGTCTGGTCCAACAAAGTCAAAGTAGCGTTATCAGATATATTTTGATTACCTACGCGTCCCCAACCTCCGCGAACTTTCAAGTCGCTAAAAAGAGACTGGTCTTGCATAAACTCTTCACCAATAACACGCCAAGAAGCAGAAACAGAAGGGAACAAAGCATATTTATTTCCTGTTGGGAAACGAGATGAACCATCTGCACGTAATGAAGCTGAAATGTAATACCGGTTAGCATAATTGTACATTACACGCCCCAAGAAAGAAACCATTGAATTAAACGTCGTTTCACCATAAGCCTCTGCATTATCTGCATTACCTGCATTAACTTCCTGCATCTGATCCATATTGCTCGGTAAGTCACGACGCAGTGCTTTCGTATTATACCATGCATAACGTTCTGCAGTAAAACCTGCCATCACATTCAAGTTATGCTTCTCTGCAAAAGTATCTGCATAAGTAATTGTATTAGTCCAGTTCCAATCTAACCATTCCTGTGACTGACGAGAGATTTCGCTTAAATCCGTTTTTTCCAATGGGTCCAAACTAAACTCCGGAGTAAAGCTATCTGAACGACGGAAATGCGCATTTGTTCCAAACTGCGTACGTAAAGTCAATTTTTGAATTGGATTTACCTGCAAATAAGCATTCAAAATAGCACCCATTTCGCGTGAGTTACTATTTGAACGAGCGATTGAAGCCGCAGGGTTCCAAGTTTGGTTATTATAAGAACGCTGATAATTATTATATACATTATCTACCCATTCTGATTCAGGCTTGAACACTGGAGTCGTTGGATCCATCGACATAGCTGAAGAAAATTGGTCTGGAGTGTCCTCCCAAGACTCCATACGAGGAGCTATGTCCACACCCATCTTTACATATTTATTAAAAGTATATTCTGTATTCAAACGAATGTTTATCTTATCCCAATAACCTACATCAAACTGAGAATTGTTACGATAGTAACCTAAACTAAAGTTATACACTAATTTGTCTGTTCCACCTGCTACACTGAGCGCATAATTCTGAACCAAGGCAGTCTTGTTTACGACAGTATCCCACCAATCAGTTCCACCCGGATTAGTAGTAGCTCCTGTATCATTCCAGTTAGAAGTAGAACCATCATTCGTATAACGCTTATTGTACACTTCTTTATATTCACTGGCATTTGCCATCTTAGGTTTCGCAATAGTCTGGAAACCCACAGAAGTAGTGAAATTAATATTAGTTTTTCCTGCCTTACCTTTTTTTGTTGTAATCAAGATTACACCATTAGAAGCACGAGTACCATAAATAGCCGCTGCAGAAGCATCTTTCAATACTTCCATTGATTCAATATCATTACTATTCAAGAAGTTGATATTATCACCTACCGGCATACCATCCACTACATAAAGCGGATTGCTACCATTTACAGTAGTAACACCACGAATCAATACTTTAGGAGTAGTACCTGGACCACCACCGCTTGCTACTTGTACACCATTTACCTTACCCTGCAAAGCATCCATGGCATTACCCGTCACAGTCTGTGTAATCTCTTCTCCTTTTACAGTAGAAATAGAGCTTGTCAAATCACTCTTTTTTACTGTACCATAACCGATAACAACTACTTCTTCCAGCAATTCTGTAGCTTCTTTTAACTCTACATTAATGACAGTTTTTCCATTTACAGGAATTTCCTGTGTGTCAAATCCGATAGAAGAAAAGACAAGTACAGCATTTGAAGAAACATTTGTCAATATATAGTCACCATCCAGTCCGGTAATAGAACCGTTTCCTGTTCCTTTGATCTGCACTGTAGCACCGATCATAGGCTCTTTATCAGACGCTGAAGTTACCGTACCTTTCACGGTAAGGGTCTGTGCATAGCTACATAATGAAAGTAGCAATAGACACACAATTAAAAATTGTTTTTTCATGTTCTATGATTATTGGTTAATTAATTTGCAGGGACAATTTTACCTCTACCTAAATGAGCATCAAATTCAAATCGATAGTTTCCACCTTTTGTAATAGTTGGTTTCATCCAGTAGTCTTGTACGGAAGAACCGTCTGCCCATTTCCGATTTGTACCTTCCCAATTAGGATTAACATTATCCGCTTTACTAAAGTATCCGAACTTCTCTATATCTGTAGAATTATCACATCTCCATTCTACCTGATCCCACCAACCATTTGGATGATAATTAGAAATAATAAAGTTCATCTCTTCTCCGGATTCCAATGACCAAGTCTCACCTGCAGCCGGATAATAAAACAAATGCGGATTATTTGCGTCTTGCACAAAAAGATGCTCTCCCGCATTCTGTGGAGAATCACCCCATCCAATGTAGAAGTTAAATTGAGGTTCTCCAGCATCTCTCGGCATGTCACACAACTGCCCATATTCATAATTAATAGGATCGGTAGCCTCACTCACAGAATAAGTTTTTAAGCTGTAAGTTGCCTCTTTAATATTTATATCAATCTCATAATACACATTAGGAGTTTCCAAAACGATCGGATTCACTCCATCTTTTCCTGATGCATACGTCAGCTTATCTTTGTCCTCAAGATTAAGTCCAAAGCATACAGGTTCAAAAGATTCTTTTTGAGGTAAGAAATAAATTTGAGTACCCTCCTCCTTATTGTAATAACGGGCCTTATATTGAAATGAGCCTGTATGATTAATAACCATCGGTACACCAAACACATCATTTGTCAGATCATCAGTATCTGCCAAATACATTTTCTCAAAATCTTGCAATTCACTAACTGAAAGCACACTTTTTACCACAGTACTTTTATCCGTATTATCAACTGCTGTAAAAGTCATTTTATAGTCCTTAACTTCATTTGTAAGTTCTATTTTCTTACTAAAGTTTAATTCACCTTTACCATCTGCCATGACACGCAAAGGAGAATAATCAGGTAAACCTTCTATTAAAATCTCCAAATATTTCAATACTTGATCATCTGTAACACTCACATTTAAAGTATATGTAGGAGTTACTCCATCTGCCAGCAAAACAATAGCTTTTTCTCCTGGAGCTTTCACAAAGACAGGGTTTTCATAATCCCCATCCATTGTAACCAGTACATCTTGTGAGGTTTCCCTTCCACCAATATCAACAACCGTAACCTTTACCGTAAATTGTTCCCCAATTTCGTTCTTTGAAATGTTAAACTTATAGCTCAAGTTATAAGAAGTTTTAGGCTCACCATAAATTTCAATTAAATCAATAGTTTTGTCCAAAAACAATTCTGCACATGTCAATCTAACAGCAGATATACCATCTGCATCCGTAAGTGTTCCTTCAATTGTGAAGTCATGTCCAGCCGCACTCTGAAGATGAGTGGTCTTCAACTCAGCAACAGGAGATTGTCCATCGACATCTGAATATCCATTGTCATCACTACATCCTGTTACAAAGACCCCTGCAGCAAAAAACGCGCAGAGTAAAGAAACCTTTAAGAATCTTGTCCTCATAATTATTAGTATTTATGATTAAACATATATTTTTTCAACAGCGAAATTACATATTATTTAAATTATTAACATCTGTACATCATTCAATGACCGACCATAAATCGCTCATTGAATGATTTACCTATCTTTAATTCAGTAATTATTGCTATTTTTGAGACTACAAAAATGAACAATATGAAATATCTTTTTACTTTTGTATTCTGCATGCCATTTTTCATTGCTCAAGCCCAACAATATACCATTAAAAAGTTAGGCTTAGAGAAAAAGCTTTCTAATAATTATATCATCGATATTGCAGAAGACAAGAATGGGTATCTCTGGTTTGCGACAGAAGATGGACTGAATAAGTTAGAAGGAGGAGTATTCAATCCTTTCTATAAAAAGGAGAAAGGAAAATCACTCAACCTAACAGGAAACGAATTAAATTGCCTATTAGATGATCCTCAAGATCCAGTGTTATGGATTGGTACCCAACGTGCAGGATTAAATGCTTTCAACTATCAAACAAATGAACAAAGAATCTTTCAGCATGATAAAAATAACCCATACAGTATTGCTACAAATGACGTAACAGATTTAGCAATTGCAGCTGATGGGAACTTATGGATTACAACTTACTGGAGAGGGATAGAATATTTAAACAAGGAAACAGGAAAATTTACACATTACAATCAAGAAACTATTCCAGGGCTTCCAAGCAATACTATCTGGGCTGTGATAGATGATCACAAAGGTAACCTATACATTGGCCATGCTCAGCACGGTATGAGCATTCTGTCCATCAAGGACAAAAAAATCAAAAATTTCACTTATAATAAAAATGACAATAAATCACTCCCAAGCAATAACGTACAATGTATTTTTAAAGATAACACTGGAAATATTTGGGTAGGAACAGAAAAAGGACTAGTGCTTTATAAACCCGAAACAGAAACATTCATCAGACTGGGAGAAAAAGAGTCAGTTCTTTCCCACCGTATTTACGACATCCGGCAGTTTAATGAAAATGAATTATGGGTTGCCACTGAATTTGGAGGTATTGCGATTATAAACCTTTCTAAAAGTCTGTTTAATACTGCAGAAGATATACAATTTATCCAAGCTGGCGACAATGAATATAACTTGAACAACTCAACGGTTCGTTGCCTATTTCAAGATTCACATCAGAACATTTGGGCTGGAACCTGGGGAGGAGGTGTAAACTTTCTCAGTTCCAATACAGCCTTATTTAAGTCATTCAGCTACTCCTCTTATTCATCAGGCAGTAGTCTGAATGCTCCTATCGCCAGCGCAGTGTGTCTTGACAAACAAAATTATTTATGGGTTGGGACAGATGGAGGAGGTATCAATGTGTTAAAAGATGGACAAAGAATAGCAACCTATACAGAACAAGCAAATAATATTAGTGGTAACTCCATCCAAACAGCACTATGTGATAAACGAGGAAATTTATGGTTTGGTGTATTCTATGGAGGAGTCATGTTTTATGACACACAAAAAAAAATATTTCAACAAGTTTTTCCAGAAGAATACACAAATCAAGATGTCCGTTCACTTTTTGAAGACAAAGAAGGTATTATTTGGGTGGGAACCAGCAATGGTATTTTTCAAATAGAAAGAGATACAAAAAAAATTATTCAGCATACACACGTTACTGATAATCTGGTACGTAGCGTTATTAAAGACAAAAAAGACCAGATATGGGTAGGCAGTTTTGGAGGTGGTGTAGCTCTTTACTCCTCAAACTGGAAATTATTAAAAGAGTTCAATACATATCAAGGCTTCCCATCCAACACCATCAACCAAATTTATGAAGACTCAAAAGGGTGTATATGGGCTGCGACAGGAGAAGGCCTTGTGCAATTTGAGTACAATTCACCTTGGAAATATAAGGTCTACCAGCGTAATGAAGGATTGGCCAATACTTTTATCTGGGCCATTGAGGAAGATGAGAACCAGAATATCTGGTTCAGCACCAATCAGGGAATCAGCTGTTTTGTTCGAAATGAAGAAAATATCTACAATTACGATTTCAGGGACAATATTCCAATGGCAAGTTTCACCGGAAGAAGCGTCTGCAAGGGCAAAAATGGAGTTATGTATTTTGGCTCCACGAACGGGCTCTGCTACTTCACTCCCAGCTATATTCTGGAAAAGCGACAGGCTCCAAAAGCCATTATCGGAAAGATAACCGTTTTTGAACCTCTTGTTTCCGAAAACAGTAATGAAACCGAAATTTCTTTAATCAACAAAGAAAGTGTACGGTTAAAACACCTGCAAAACAATTTCAATATTTCATTCAGCATACAAGATTACTCACTGAATGAAAGAGTAGAATATGCCTATATGCTAAAAGGGCTGGAAAACTCCTGGTACACCGTAAAGGACCCCAACAACGTCACTTTCCGCAACCTGCCACCCGGAAAATATGAATTCATGATCAAGACCCGCATCCGAAACCAGGAATGGTCAGACGAAATATCAGCCATAGAAATCATCATTGCTCCTCCACTTTGGCTTTCCTGGTGGGCTAAGCTACTCTATGTAATTATTGGCATAGGCCTGCTTTTCATCGGACTATGGGCTTACAAACGCAAATTAAATTTAGAGTATTTATATGAATCCGAGAAGAAAAGTCATGAACAGGAACAAGAACTGAATGACGAACGCCTGCGGTTCTATACCAATATTACCCACGAACTACGCACTCCGTTGACACTGATTCTGGGCCCATTGGAAGATTTGGTAAAAAGCAATACGCTTTCCAGCAAAGACCATCATCGGATTTCTGTTATTCATCAGAGTGCCGTACGATTACTGAATCTGATAAACCAGATACTGGACTTCCGGAAGACAGAAACACAGAACAAGAGACTGTGTGTCACAAAAGGCAATCTGACGAATACAGTCTATGAAGTTGGTCTGAAATACAAAGAATTAAACAGCAAATCAGACATCCAGATTCTGATAGAGGCGGAAGAAGAGAACATGTTCTTGTTTTTCGACAAGGAAATTATTACCATGATTCTGGACAATCTGATTTCCAATGCACTAAAATATACCGACAAAGGATATATCCGCATCCGTGCTGAATGGGTCACAGAAAATGGCATACGAT
>UMLJ01052090.1_pt1 | contig 11310 bp, 8 predicted proteins | sample 1966521 | NCBI WGS metagenome assembly UMLJ01 (sample SAMEA4836199, study PRJEB28245) | human gut metagenome | biome: gut microbiome; material: fecal sample | place: Denmark | collected 2008
TCCTGGATCTGTTCATGGTTCAGATATAATTCCGACAGTTCATCCACTCCGTTTCCAAGCGTCACAAACCCATAGGCATAGTGAGGCAGAGAAACCCCGTCTAAATCCTGAGCCAGAGAGTAATACGCATAGGATTCAACCAGGGGAAGAAGTGCCGTATAAATTGCCTGAATATGAGGCAGGTCATCCGGAGGGAAATGGAAACGGCTGCAAAATTCGTTCCAGTCACCGGAGGATAATCCGGGAGTAAGTTTACATTTCATGGGATGCATCCTCCTTATCGGAAGCAGCCATAACGGCTGCAATTTCCTGAAAGCGGCCCGTGACCTTATCATAGTTCTTTCGGTGATGGGGAAAGCCACAGTTTATGCAGGATTTGATACCATTTTTTAAATATTCACAGTTTCCACCACAGGATTTCCCGAGTGTATAGAGGGGACAATAACAAAACAGACAGTTAAAGTCCTCCTCCGGAATTCCTTTATGGCATGGAAAATATTCACATTTTTTATTTTGAAAAAACTTATAATATTCGCTCAAAATGGTTTCCTCCAATCAAAGCACAATCATAGCATAATTATATCGGAACAACAAGCGGATCGCAAGAAATGCGAATGACATAAAAATTGCATTTCAGTGGGAAATGATACCTTTTGCCCCTTTTATCATTACATTATTTACATCTTTTTAAGAGCGAAGGTATAGTGGCTCAGGCAATTGAGGGTTTGAAGCAAAAAGTTGAAAATTAAATAAAAAATACTTGACTTAAAGTTAACTTTAAGTGGTATATTATGATAGATAAAATCGGAAGGAGAATTTATTATATGTATATCGAAAAGATTAACGGACCGGAAGATGTGAAGAAATTGAATATAGAAGAGATGACAGCTCTCGCAGAAGAAATGCGTCATGCATTATTAAAGAGGGCAAGTATTCACGGCGGGCATTTTGGCCCGAATTTTGGCATGGTAGAGGCAATCATTGCACTGCATTATGTTTTTGAGTCCCCAAAGGACAAAATGGTATTTGATGTTTCCCATCAGACCTATCCGCACAAGATGCTGACCGGTCGAAAAGATGCCTATTTATATGAAGAACATTACGATGACGTGACGGGATACAGCTGTCCGCAGGAAAGTGAACATGACCATTTTACGGTCGGACATACCTCTACATCCGTCAGTCTGGCATGCGGTCTGGCAAAGGCAAGGGATCTTCGTGGGGAAAGTGCAAATGTGATCGCAATTATCGGAGACGGTTCTTTAAGCGGAGGAGAAGCCTTAGAAGGAATGGATTTTGCAGCAGAATTAGACAGCAACATGATCATTGTAGTAAATGACAATGATATGTCAATTGCAGAAAACCATGGAGGACTTTATTCAAATCTGAAATTACTCCGCGAGACAAACGGACAGGCAGAGTGCAATTTATTTAAAGCCATGGGACTAGATTATGTCTATGTGGATCATGGAAATGACTTAAGGGAGCTGATCGGGGCTTTCAAACAGGTAAAAGACAGTAAGAAACCGGTTGTTGTCCACATTAATACATTAAAGGGAAAAGGTTATAAACCGGCAGAAGAGCATAAGGAAGAATGGCACTGGCATCTTCCGTTTGATATTGAGACTGGAAAATCCCATTTTCCGGAAGTGGAAGATTATTCTTCGGTGACCTGTGAATATCTGATCGAAAAGATGAAACAGGATCCGACAGTTGTTGCAATTACATCCGGAACCCCGACGATTCTCGGATTTACGCAGGAGAAAAGGAAACAGGCCGGCCGGCAGTTTGTAGATGTGGGAATCGCGGAGGAGACAGCGGTAGCACTTGCTTCCGGAATTGCCAAAGGTGGCGGAAAGCCGGTATATGGTGTGTATTCCAGCTTTATCCAGAGGACGTATGACCAGATTTCACAGGATCTGTGTATTGACGGGAATCCGGCAACGATTGTTGTGTATACGGGATCGGTATTTGGCATGACGGATGTTACCCATCTGGGACTGCAGGATATTCCGATGCTTTCCAATATTCCGGGACTGGTTTATCTGGCACCGACAACAAAGGAAGAATATCTGTCAATGCTTGATTGGAGTGTGGAGCAGAAGGAAATGCCGGTTGCGATCAAACTTCCGGGCGGAGACATGATTTCGGATGGCAGAGAAGTCAAAAAAGACTGGAGTCAGCTCAACACCTATGAGGTAACGGAAAAGGGAAGCAAAATTGCACTGATCGGACTCGGAACATTTTATTTCCTGGCACTGCAGACCGCAGAAATGCTGGAGAAAAAAGGTATTCATGCAACGGTAATCAACCCGTATTATATTACCGGACTGGATAAGGGACTGCTGGAGAAGCTGAAGGCAGACCATGACACGGTAGTTACACTGGAAGATGGCATCCTGAATGGTGGTTTCGGAGAAAAAATCGCAAGATTTTATGGAAGCAGTGATATGAAAGTCTATAATTACGGATTGAAAAAAGAATTCCTTGACCGGTATGATGTAAATGAGGTATTAAAAGAGAATCATCTGACAGCAGAGCAGATTGTAAATGACGTATTATAGAAGGCAGAAATAAACAACAAACCTTGTGAGAATCGACACAATATGGTAAAATATAACATACTAGAGCTTATTTTGCATAGTGGTTAGAATAGCGGGCTCATGGAAGGAGCGGTATCATATGAAGAATAAAGATTCGAAAGCAAGGATGCAGATGATTTTCGGGATACTTTTGTTTGCGTTTATTTTTATGGCAGAGTTGTATGCCATAGTCAATTTCCCGAAGATGTTTATTGTTCTGGTTGTTTTGGCAGCAGCAGATCTGATATGCCTGTATGTTGCAATCAGAGGCGTGATTTCAGTATATGAGACAAAATATGCCCGGAGAGAGGAACAGTATGAGAGTATTTTCAAGTCGGAAAAGGCATCATATCTCATGCTGAAAAAATATTTTGAGGAAATATCGGTGAAGCTTGCATATATGGAAGAGGCATCTAAGATTCCGACAGAGGAAATTGTCAATGCACAGAAGGGAATAGCGAAAGTAATTATCAAGCGGTCCCATGAGAATACCGATGCATTGATGAATTCATACGAACAGCTGCTGGACCGGTTTGATACGTTCCAGAAAGGAATGGATGGGTTCGGTACAGTTGCGGGTGCTTATAAGGACGAGATTCTTTCAGTCTGTAAGGATGAAATTTCTTCGGTGCAGAAGGATGGAAAAGAACAGGAACATTCACAGGATAAAGAGATAGCCGCAAAGCTGCAGGAAATCATTATTGCAATGAAAGATATGGAACTGCGCCTGAATCAGACCATTATGAACAGTCAGAAAGTGGTTGTTTCCCAGCCGCAGGTTTCTGTACCTGTGGCAACACCTGTAGAGCCACAGCCGGCACCGCAGAATCATGTGGAAGAAACACCGGTAGAGCCGGAGATCTCACCAGAGCCGGAAGAAAGTATGGAGCCGGAACCGGAGATTTCGCCGGATCTGGAAGAAAACCCGGAACCGGAAATTTTGCCGGATCTGGAGGAGAGCCTGGAACCGGAGATTTCGCTGGAGCCGGAAGAAGATATGGAACCGGAGATTCTGCCGGATATACCGGAAGAGGAGGATTTAAAGCCGGAGGAAGAGCCTCCGATCATGGCAGCGGATGAGATTATTCCTCCGGATCCGGAAGAAGCCATTGAGGAAGCAGAGGAACTGGTAGAACCGGACCCGATTCCGGAGGAAGCGATTGTTGATGAAGCGGATGATGAGAACCTGCCGGAGGAAGAACTTCCACCGATGCCGGATCTGTCAGATCCAAACCGTTCCATGAGCCCGGATGAGATAGCTGCGCTGTTTGCGAATATGGGCAACGATAACAATGCGGATAAAGTTGAGGAACCTGCCGAGGAAACTGTGGAACCGGAGGATATTCCGGAGCCGATCGAAGAGCCGGAAGCCGTAAAAGAAGCACCGCTTCAGCCGGAAGAACCGGCTGATCCGAATAAGGCATTAAGCCCGGATGAGATAGCCGCGCTGTTTGCAAGTATGGGAACGTAAATCAAACGGATAAAATAACGGATGACGCCATTTGTTCCACGTAAAAACGTGTGACAGATGGCGTTTTGTCATAAAATGGAAAAATGTAGTTGCATTTTTTTTTCATTGTGTTATACTTAGGTCGTTGCAATTTAATAGTTTAAAGCAGAGTAGACACATGTGCGTTAAGTGCCGGATGAACAGGGAGTTGTCACCCGGACGAAAAGAGAATCTTGCGGTACATGAGTCGCATCCCGCTGCATCCGAAGATAATATTATCTCCAGTTGTAGTACGGTGAGGTCTGCAAAGGAGGTAATTTTTTTATGAAAAAATTCGTTACTTTGTTCACCGATTCTTTCCGTGAATTAAAAGCGGTAAGAACCATCACTACCATGGCAATGCTTGCTGCAGTTGCTGTCATTCTAGGATTTTTCTCCATTGAATATGGGCAGTTTATTCGGATTGGTTTTTCCAGTATTCCAAATGGTATCATTGATTATCTGTTTGGACCGGTGGTTGGAGGAATTTTTCATGGTGCGTTGGATATTATCAAGTATATGATGAAGCCAACCGGACCATTTTGTCCACAGCTGACGCTGGTTGTTATACTGGCCGGAATCCTGTATGGATGCTTTTTTTATAAGAAAAAGCTTACGATCTGGCGTGTGCTGGCAGCTAAATTTGTAGTTATGCTGGTCTGTAACGTGATTCTGACAACACTTTGTCTGAACGTGTTATATGGACAGGCATTTATGGTGATTCTTCCAGCGCGTGCGCTGAAGAACCTGATTATGTGGCCAATTGATTCGGTGATCTTTTTTGCAATCACAAAGGCCTTAGAACAGATTGGACTCTTTCGCATGTTCCAGAAGCCTGTACTTGCAAATTCTGCAAATATGCAGGGGAATTAGAAAATTTAATAAGTTATAGAACAAAAACCGTCCGCAGAAAGAAAACTGCGGACGGTTTTTTATAAATCTATTTACGGATTGGATGGGTGGCAATATTTTTTAAAATACGAACAGCGGTCTGCATACCTTCCACAGAGATGTGTTCATATGGGCCGTGGAAACCATAACCGCCGGTACCGAGATTTGGACACGGCAATCCCATAAAGGACAGTCTTGCGCCGTCTGTACCGCCACGGATCGGACGGGAGAGCGGTGTCAGACCTTCGGAGGCAATTGCCTGTTTTGCCAGATCCACGATCTCCATTTTATCCTCAATGACAGAGATCATATTCTCATACGAATGTTCGATGTCGAGCGTGACGGTTTCCGGTCCATATTTCTGATTCATGGATTGTGTAAGGTCACGCAGATTCTGCAGACGTTTCTCAAATGTGGTTTTATCATGGTCACGAATGATAAAGGAAAGGGTGGCGGAAGCCACATCTCCGGACATATCGGTCAGATGATAGAATCCTTCCCGCCCGCTGGTGTGTGCCGGCGTTTCCGCTTCCGGAAGCCGGGAAACAATTTCACATCCCACCAGTGCCGCATTGACCATAATGTCTTTTGCTTCGCCTGGATGAACATTTACACCTTTAATATGAAAGATGGCACTTGCGGCATTAAAATTTTCGTAAGCCACTTCGCCTTCGTAATCACCGTCCACTGTGTATGCATAATCTGCCTGAAAGATAGCAAGATCAAACAGATCCGCACCTGCGCCGACTTCTTCGTCCGGCGTAAACCCGATCCAGACATCCCCGTGTGGTGTACCTTCTGCAATCAGTTCTTCCACGGCTGTCATGATTTCGGCAACACCTGCCTTGTCATCAGCGCCCAGAAGTGTGGTACCGTCTGTCGTGATCAGGGTTCTTCCTTTTAAAGAGGCAAGGGATGGAAAATCACTTACCTTTAAAACATCCTGACTTCCTTTTAATAAGATATCCCCGCCATCATAGTCGGGAATGATCTGTGGTTTGACATCTTTTCCGGAAAAATCCGGGGCGGTATCCATATGAGCGATAAAGCCGATGGATTTACAGTTTTCCATGCCCGGTGTGGCAGGAAGCTTGGCATATACATAGCAGTGATCGGTGAGGAGTATATTGGTAAGACCGAGAGTTTCCAGTTCCTGCTTTAAGGCTTTTGCAAGCGTGAACTCACGCTCACTGCTTGGAATGTCACTGCAGGATTCATCGGAGGTTGTCCAATAGCTGACATATTTTAGTAATCTTTCTTCTACTTTCATGTTAAATTGTTCCTTTCAAATATGCTTTTAAAAAAATTTAAAAAAAATAAAAAAAGTGCTTGCTTTTTTAATACTCCTATTATATAATAATTCTTGTCTTAAGGAAAGACACAAAACAAATAACTTAAAAATGCGCGATTAGCTCAGCTGGCAGAGCACCTGACTCTTAATCAGGGTGTCCAGGGTTCGAACCCCTGATCGCGCACTCGCAAAGCTTATTTTGATTGAATCAAATGGCAAAAGAACTCTTGACGAACAATGTGATTCGTTGGGGGTTTTTTTATTATATAAAATGCAAATAATTATAGAAAGAAACTATAGGGGGAAATATGGAGAAAGTATATGAGTATGCAGCCGCGGTTCTGGCAGAGGTCAAACGCGCGATTGCGGGGAAGGATGCCTGTATTACCAAAGCTTTTGCTACAATTCTTGCGGGAGGGCATATTCTGATTGAGGATGTGCCGGGTGTGGGAAAGACAACACTTGCCATCGCCTTTTCGCGCGTCATGGGACTTTTGGATCACCGTGTACAGTTTACACCGGACGTGCTTCCGGCAGATATTGTAGGATTTAACATGTACCAGAAAGAGACGGGACAGTTTGTGTACCATCCGGGAACGATCATGTGTAATCTGTTTCTTGCGGATGAGATCAACCGGACTTCGCCAAAGACACAGTCCGCGCTTCTTGAGGTGATGGAGGAGGGCAAAGTAACGGTGGATGGTGTGAGCCGAAAAGTGCCGCAGCCGTTTGTTGTCATTGCAACACAGAATCCCAAAGGCAGTGCGGGAACGCAGCTTCTTCCGGAATCACAGCTGGATCGGTTCATGACCTGCATGAGCATGGGGTACCCGGATCTGCAGAGTGAGATGGAAATTGCCCAGGGAAAAACGATGACGAAAGCGGAGGATCTGCAGCCGGTTCTTCTTCCGGAGCAGCTGTGGGAGATGCAGCAGTATGTGGAACAGATTTATGTGCATGATAATGTTGCAAAATATATCGTACAGCTGATGGAGGCTACCAGAAAAAATGCTTACATTGAGCTGGGGGTAAGTCCCCGTGGCACGATCGCATGCGTGCGGCTGGCAAAAGCATGGGCATTTTTGCAGGGAAGAAATTATGTGATTCCGGATGATGTGACGGACATTTTTGCGGATGTGGCAAAACACCGTATTGTGCTCAACACAAAGGCACGGATCGGACATGTAACTGTCGATGCCACCCTGCAGGAAATTCTGTCGGATGTGGACAAACCAACAACATACAAAAGACTTAGGGGATAAACGTGGGCAGTTTTCTGATTGGAACAGGGGTGACGCTTGTCACATTTTATATAGCGATGATCTATGGAAGCATTGCGATTGGGCTGATTGGGTTTGCGGAACTGGTACTGATGCTGCTTGCATGTTTGTATCTGCTGATTTATTGCAGACATATCACGGCAGATATCAGGATTCCGCTTACCGTGGCGGAAAAAGGGAAAAAAGTTACGGTACAGCTTACCGTGGATCAGACCATGTTGTTTCCGGCAGCAAAAGTGCGTTACCGTGTGCGCTGTAGAAATACATTTGCCGGGTATGCCAGAAATTTCTGGTGGAACGGTGCCGGACTGATGCGCGGAATGCAGTGCATGGAAAAGCGTGTCGTGCTTTCTCATGTGGGAAGTTATGAGTATGAGCTTGTAAAAGTACGGATTTATGATTTGACCGGTCTTTTTTATGTGCATAAAAAAATAAAGAGATTTGCAGATATACAGGTGCTGCCGGAACTGGATGCTGTGGCAGTACAGGTGTCGGAGCGGGTACGCAGATATTTCGGAGAGGCGGAAAGCTACGATGATTTTCAGCCGGGAACAGATGTCAGCCAGATCTTTGATGTGCGGGAATATCGTCCGGGGGACCGCCTGCAGCGCATACACTGGAAACTCTCCGCCAAATCGGACGGGCTTCTGGTGCGGGAGGACAGTCAGCCGCTTGCCTGTGCGGTGGTATTTTTGCTGGACATGCTGCCACAGATGTCAGGAAAAGGCCGGCATATGAGGCGCAGCAGGGAAGCCTATGCGGAAACCTTTCTCACAATTGCGGCAGATCTGGTGTATTCGATGATGGATGCCGGCTGCCCGCATTATGTGGCATGGCAGGAGGAAACAGAAATCAAACGGTTGCGCGTCGAGGATGAGGAAAGCGTGTATCTGTTTTTGATGCAGTTTATGGAATGTCAGAAGGAAACGGCCGGTTCACTGCGACAGAGATATGAGCAGCAGTATCGCTGCGAGCATCCGGTACACAGGCTGGAACTGACACCGGAGCTTTTTCTTGTGCTGGATGGACAGACACTTGCGGATTTTGGTGGAGATAACTGGAGACAGAAGCTGGAAGAAATGGAGCTGGTATTGTGAACAGGAAGGACAGGAGAGGGAATAAAACCACATATTTGTCTGGCAATACCGGTATCCGGCTGATCTGTGAGGCGGTTGCTGTGGAACTGCTGTTTTATGCAATGCTTGCGATTTTCCGGAGTGCATTCGGATGGCAGCTGCCGATCCGTGCGCTTGGTAAAATGCAGGTGGCCATGCTGGTAAGTCTTGTGCTGTTTATCGTGGGAGTTCCTGCGACCGGAAAATATCAGAGGGTCTGCAAGGTTGTGCTTGAAATCGGATATCCGGCGGCACTCGTACTGTTTGGAATTTTTCATCGGAGAAAACTGACAGAGAGCGGAAAAATGCTGTTTCAGGCATATCTGTCATATTGGAATAAACAGTATGGAACAAATTATATGACCGGGGCCGGGACGGAGATGCGGTATACTTATATGCTGGCGTTTTTATTGGCAGTTGTTGTGCTGTTAAGTCTGATGTTTCGATATGTGACCGGTGTGCGGCTGGTTTTGCTGCTTCCGGATATAACAGCGTTGTCGGTTGCTCTTCTGGTCAATGCCAGACTGGGCTGGAGTGGAATTGCACTCTTTTTCGTGGGAACCGTGCTGGTGTCTGCGGCACCATGGACGCACATGGATGTAAGGGTGGCTGACGGTCGTACCCATGTATGGATGCAGCTACTGTCTTATGCTGCAGCCGGTGTGTTTGCCGTGATTCTTGTCTCGGTGAGCAGCTATGCGTTTTCCGGTGTGGCAAAGCAGATTCCGAAAAAGTCACCGAAGTTTTATGCGTTTCAGAGACAGGTGGAAGAACGTGTGAAAAACCTGACGTTTTCGGGGATAACTTTGCGGGGATCGCGGGAACATGTGGATAATACAACACCGGACTATACCGGAAAAACCGTATTTTCGATAGAAGCATCGAAAGCCCCGGCGGGCAAACTGTATCTGAAATCATTTGCCAGTGGCACATATCAGAACGGTACATGGGTAAATGAAGGGAAAACGTTTGCGCACGAAGTGGATAAGGCGGGATACCATCGCAGTGATGTTGCAATGTTAATGCAGCAGAATGCCGGTGAACTTGTAAAATACATCCGTTCGAGTGAGCTGGCAGAGGATGAAACACAGACAGTTTCGTATCAGATTTCCTATCGGGCACTGGGGTTAAAAAACGCGTATATGCCTTATTTTTCAGATTTGCAGACAGCCGGTGGGAAGGTCTGGCTCAGGGATGATACGGTGGTATGTAAAAAGAGGGCAACGGGAAAGGTTTCTTTTGAGGGACTGAATGAAAATACGGATCTGCGCGATGTTTTTGACAGGTTTTGTATGGTCCACGGAGAAACAGATACGGATCTGCAGCAATGGTATGATGCCTATGCTGACAGCAGATACCGTAAATTTGCCACGGATGTTCCGGCAGTGGGAGATTTTATTACACGAAGGCTGGCTCTGGAAAGTATTGGATATGGCGTGTATGAGGAAAACGGCACCTATGTGGCGGATCAGATGGAAACAGGCGGGTTATACGATGAGGATTGGCTGGCAGATACGGATGGAAACAATTCCGGACGGGCAGAAAGACAGATAACTACCAACAACATCCGGCAGAATCTTGCGACACAGGTTGCCAACTGGCTGGGTAACGAAAATACCTATAACTTATATCTGAATCACATCCCACAGGGGAAAGATACCATTGCTTATTTTCTGGAAACCGGACATGAGGGATATTGTATGCATTTTGCCAGCGCGGGTGCGCTGATTTTACAAAGTCTGGGAGTTCCGGCGCGTTATGCATCGGGATATGTGGTGGAACCATCGGCATTTCATAAAGAAAAGAAAGGCTATCAGGCAGATGTGCCGGACTACAATGCGCATGCATGGGTGGAAATTTATCTGGAAAATATCGGATGGGTGCCGGTGGAAATGACTCCGGGCTATACGAATGACAGTGCAAAGCTGCCGACGACTCCGGAATTGCGCGATACGTGGAAACAGCGGCATGAAGAGCACAAAGATGTGGCGGAGCAGAATCCGCAGACGAAAACCGAATCGCCGTCAGAAACACAGATGGAAACACAGCAGCAGACAGAAAGTCAGATGACGGAGAAGGAGACAAAGCGGCCGGTAAAAAATAATGAGAAAAAGAACAACAGGCGAAATCTGCAAGTATTTTCTGCGGTGAGTCTGACGCTGCTTGCTGTTGTTCTGATGCTGGTTCTGGTGACAAAATGGTTGCGCATTTACCGGGAACAATTGCTTATGGAACTGCGCAACCGGCAGAATCGTCATGCGGTATGCCGGATTAACCAGCGGATTTACCGGGGATTACATCCGCGAAGTTTTGGCATGAAGACGGATGGGGACTATCTGGAAAAGCTGATGACAACCTATCCGTCCGTTCCGGCGGAGGATTGGAAGAAGTATCTGTGCATTGTGCAGAAAGCGGTCTTTTCCGAAGAAGAGATCTCACAGGAAGAAGCACGGTTTTGTTACCGGCTGTACCGGAAGTACAGAAACCGGCGGATTTTGGGAAAGTAGGATAACGGAAAAACCGCCTCCTTAGCGGGAGGCGATCAGTTTACATATCGGGTTACCCTTAGAAGAAAATTTTTCTTCGTATTCGGTCATGATATTTCCTTCATTCATGGATGGATCATGGTGCAGATCACGGGTGGAGGCATTAAGATGCCAGC
>UMLJ01019495.1_pt1 | contig 11270 bp, 10 predicted proteins | sample 1966521 | NCBI WGS metagenome assembly UMLJ01 (sample SAMEA4836199, study PRJEB28245) | human gut metagenome | biome: gut microbiome; material: fecal sample | place: Denmark | collected 2008
AATTCAAGAGTAAAATCTGACAACGATTGAATCAGTGTTTCCTAAAAATCCAGTTCGCTTGCACATATTGCCTTCGGCATTTCCCCCGAAGGGGAAAGCAAGACGTTACGTAGCTAACAATTTCCTTAACTTAATAGCATTAATCCTAAGAGGAGGAAGGCTCTCCACTATCCCACTATCCGCGCAGCGCGGACAGGATGCCGGCAACCCTATTCTCGCCCGATCTCGCTATTTTGCCTCTTTTCTCGCTCCTTTGCGTGATGAGACATCTTCTTGACACGGACTTGACAAAAAAATGAATGATGCAGATCGGGGTGTGAATAGGCTATTCACAAAATCCACAGCTGTGAACAAAGACATGGAGGCGAGACAGTCCGACAGGATCTGGACTTTTCCGAGAGGGCTTCGTGCGCATCCCGCACTTGTTCACAGATATTCACAATTTTCTGTGTATATCTAAGATGGACAAGTGCGATATTCAGCTCATTGTCGGAGCTGCGAAGAGGGGGCTTTCGCAATTCACAGTTTTGTGAATAACTGTGAATAACTCTGTGGATAAAGGAAAAGCAGATCACAGATCCCAAGCAAGACCCTTGGCAGCGATCGCCAAACGAGCATTCACCAAGAGCTGGCAACGCCTTGCTGGCGTATGCTTTCCAGCAGTGCTTCACAGCCTTCGAGGATATCCTCATACGTCTCCTCGAAATTTCCCGTATACCACGGATCTGCCACCTCGGCGCGCCGTCCTGCCCAGGAGAGGAGGAGAGAGACTTTTTTCTCCGGATCTCCGCACGTCAGGCGGGCAAGGTCGGTGAGATTTTCCTCGTCCATGCAGAGGATATAGTCCGCACGGGCATAGTCCGACGCCGTGATGAGACGGGCGCGGCGGGACGAGAAGGGGATGCCCTTCTTCGCGAGCATACGCTTGGCGGGCGGGTACATATCATTTCCGATCTCTTCCGTGGTCGCTGCGACAGAGTCCACGGTGATCGCCTTCTCGCATCCGGCTTTGCGGATGAGCGCTTTCATGATGAATTCCGCCATGGGGGAGCGGCAGATGTTGCCGTGGCAGACGAAGAGTATTTTTATCATATGCTTATCACTCCGTTTTTGCTTGGTAGTTCTTCTCAAATGCCCAATATGGCAGGCTTTTTCGGCATTTTCCTGTTTCTGTGTTTCCATGCTGTCTTCTCAGAGCTTCCCGTATTTTCTCATGTCTTTCCGGCAATATTGGTAAATTCGTTGGCAAATAAATGCTCTATACCAACGGAGTTAGGCTTCTGCTACTCGAGGCAGCGCTGCCTGTTTTACTCATTGAAATCTCTCCGTTCAGAATACGGGCTAAAACGCTATAAGGGAGTCTGTTTCGCTGCCGCCCATCCAGCGCCTAAAGTCCTTGCACTGGATGCAGCGGTAGTGAAAAAAACAAATTTCAGCGGCGAAATGTCAACTTGCCCAAATTTATCACAAGGGTTTCACTGTAATTTTATGAAAAAGCGCGTCAGGATTTCTCGAATTAACTGCATGCAATTTTACAGTGTTTCTAAAAAACTCGATTTAGAAGCGCTTTTTTGTAGTGTAAAAAAATAGCTCAAATAGGACAAAAAACATTGAAAAATTGCAGTTTTTAATCCCAATTTCATTCAAATATACGTGAGGCATGTCGCCGGAAAAAGGCAGTGCCAATTCTATTGTGTAAATTTTTTATCGTGCAGGCCGAAAACATCAATCCGCAAGTATCTCCAACCATTCCGAATAGGCTTCCTGAAATTCGCGATGTGTTTTCCCGGAGAACCGCCTGCTGCAATCGCAGCAGACCATGCAGGCGAACCGTTCCAGCAAATCCTCATTGAGGATTTGCTCCTTGCGCTTTGCCCTATGACGAAATCCCTTGTTGTTCTCAATGAGGTATTTCTCGCTGGAATTCATGGCGATTGACATTCGCTGTCCATGCGCTGCCATATCAAGCCCCTCACTTCATTACCTTTTCCATTAGTGATTTAAAGCTGTCTACTACGGCATAGACCACATTGCCGCTGGAGATTGCCTTGAAGTGCTCTTGCGCGCAGCGGATTTTCGACTTCTCAATCAGCCGGAGCTGCATCGAAGACATGGAGCCTTTTGTCTCCGCAACGAAGTAGATGTGCTTGACGCTTCCTTCATAGAAGGCAATCGCCCAGTCAGGATTGTAGTGGCCGACCGGAGTGGAGATATAGAATCCGTCCGGCAGCTTTACATAGACCGCCACATCCGTGTTTGTATCAAGCTCTGTGGCGAAGTCGCGCTCGTTCGTAGAATCGTAGACAATGTGGTCGTACAGGTGCTTCTTTACCTTCATGGCGTTTGTGCCTAGCTTGCCCTTGATGGTAGGCTCTGTCAAGACGTCGGTGCCGTAGTGGTCGTCCATCACGCTGTAGGTGATGTGCTCGATGATTGCCGTAGCTTTCTCGTCGTTAATCAGCTGCGATGCCTTGAGGATAAACTCTTCTGGATTATATTTGAACTGGTCGAACGTAGCCTTATTAATGCCGGTGAGGATCTGAATGACAGCCTTCCGGGTAAGCCCGGTGGATTCAACGATTCTTCCAACAAGGTCATATGTGACGCTCTTGCTGGCGACTATGGTCTGCTTGGTTCTGATTGTAGAAGACGACGTCCGGACAAACGCCGCGCCAGACCGCAGCTGGTCCCTTGACTGTATTTCAACCATCGAGCCGGATTCGACTTTGAAGTAGATCTTCGCCACGCGCAGCTTGCTGTCAAGTGCTGTGATAGATTTGCGGACGAGCTCGTCTGTATCGAAATCCACCACGTAGACGGACTTTGCGTTGATCCTCGACCAGAGTGCTTTGAACTCCTTGCTGTTGAGCTTCTCTTCGTCGACTTGCAGTTCCACGTTGTTGCTGCGGGCATTCTCAGGCGTCATTGCTTTTGAATCGTAGATAGAATCGATGATGTCCACGACGGCGGCTTCAAAACCTTTGACCTCCTCGGCCATCTTAAGCTCGCCGTTTGCCTTGTCCTCGTAGTACTTGTCTGTGAGAACGCCTTTGCGGTCAACATAGCGGTTCACGGTCATTTCGTACATGATTGCCGAAGTCGTATCGGAATCGATAACCATCTCGTTGCCGTGATCGTCCGTGACAACACAGTTCAGGAACAAGTCTCTCGTAACAGTACGAGGACGGTCTGCGATATCCTCGGCAATCTCGGACTGGAGTCCCTTGGCGAAGCTTTCGTAACTTTCAGACGCAATTACGGTCAACACGTTGACATTCTGCACGTCGTTTCCGAGAACTCCCGCGTCCATGCGTTCGCCGTCCTGGTTGACGGAAAGACGCATGCCTCGTCCGACTTCCTGCCGCTTGCGAATCTCGCTTGATGATGATTTGAGTGTGCAGATTTGGAACACGTTCGGATTGTCCCAGCCTTCGCGCAGCGCGGAATGCGAGAAGATGAACCGCACGGGCGAACGCTTCGGATCACGGTCAAGCAGCAGTTCCTTGTTCTTCATGATCAGGTCGTATGCATCGATATCGTCGGAGGTTGTTTCCTTCCTGCCGACCTTGCTGTTGATCATGCGGCCCTTCTTGTCGATGGAGAAGTAGCCAGCATGCGTTTTCTCTACCGGGATGGACGCAAGGTACTGCATGTACTCGTTGTCGCCGTATTCCCGCTGCAGATTTCCGACTACGTCGGCATATTCCTGCTCGAACATGTCGGCAAAGATACCGTTTTGAGGCTGTCCGTTCTTATCATATACACGATAGTGATCTACCTCGTCGATGAAGAACAACGACAGAACCTTTATACCCTTATTGAACAGCTCCCTCTCACGCTCGATATGAGAGAGAATGGTCTCTCGTATCTGGATACGGCGTAGCTGGTTTTCGTCCACCTTGCCGATCACGTCTCCTGCGTAAAGCTTGCTGCCGTTGATGAATTCGATAGAATTGTCTCTGCCGTCGATGCGCTTGACCACGAAACCGTCACGGTACTCGGGCAGCTCGCCGGAATGGTCGAAGAGGTTGTAGCCCTCCGTCACGGTAGCGCTCATCGGCTTGATTCCGGATGCGCGCTTGCAGTCGAACTGTATGGTTGCCGTCGGAGCTGATTTTGAAAGGTTCAGTCCTTCCAGATAAACAAAGCTCTCAGTAGCCGTGGTCCCGCTTTCCGTGATGCCCTTGACGGCGATCTTCTTGACGAGCTTCTTGTTGTAGGCGTCCATCGCATCAAGACGATAAATCAGGTTGTAGTACTCCCTTGGTGTGGCAGAATAACGCAGCGTCAGAAGCGGATGGAATTCCTTCAAACGTTCCTTCGTCTGCTTGCCTTCGACAGACTGCGGCTCATCGATAATCAGAACCGGATTCGTCTTGGCGATGATATCGATCGGGCGGCGGGAACGGAACTCGTCGAGCTTCATGTAAATGCGTCGCGCGTCCTTTCCGCGGGCGTTAAACGCCTGCGAGTTGATAATCATCACATTGATGGAGCTGTCGGAGGCAAAACGGTCTATCTCAGTAAGCTGAGAGGAGTTGTAGATGAAAAAGCGTATCTTCTTCCCGTATTCCTCGGCAAAGTGATCCTGCGTCACCTGAAACGACTTGTAAACGCCCTCGCGGATGGCGATAGACGGCACGACCACGATGAACTTAGTCCAGCCGTATGCCTTGTTCAGCTCGTACATGGTCTTGATGTAGGTATAGGTTTTTCCGACGCCGGTCTCCATCTCGATGGTCAGGTTGTATTTGCCCTCGAGCGACTGGGACGGTTCGATCTGGCCATCACGCTGGATCTTCCGGATATGCTCAAGTATCTGCCCGTCGGACAGTTCTGGCACGATCTTTGCGTTCGGCCAGCCCGTGAAGTCATCGTCCTCGGTCAGGCTGAGCTGATAGATTCTGGTTCCTCTGTCCATCATGTAGGTGGGCGTGAGGTATGGCTGCCCGGCAAAAACATCCACGACGGCTTTGGCGGCGTCAGCTTGGAACTTTTGATGCTTGAATTGCAGCTTCATTCTGCCGCCTCCTTAAATGACCTTGACTCTTGTATCCGGAGCAAGAAGCTTAAATATCTCACCTACGTTAATCTTCTCTGGACTACTTGAAAAACTAGAATCTCGGAATACAGCGCGTAGTGGCTTTCTTTTGGCGATTTCTTTCACCACTGATTCAGGAACATTCTCATCAAAACAAGCAATCAGATCCCCGTCGTTATAATTATGAACAGTACAACCATCAATTCGTTCAGAGCTGTAAGACAACGATAAAGGAAGGCCCCATTCAAGTAAGCAACCGAACAACAAGTCGAGGTCATTGCGGTCAGACTTAACATTTGATTCGAGCGTTGAAAGCAATTCCTGACTATATTCGGCTGGACTGTAGTAAACATCATTCATATTGGACTCGTCTAATTTTAGAACTCTAAATCCAACATCTAACTCCGTTGTTAAAAGCGGATTCTCTGCTTTTATATTTTGTCCAGCTTTTCTAATTCTTTCCTTTCCTACTTCACAAATCGTTTTGTATCCTGCCTTAGCCGCAGTACTCTTCGCGTCACATGGTTCCGGAAGCTGAATCATAATCCACTTTCTCTTTCCACCATCAATAGCATTTTGCTGCATAATAGCATCTGCACATGATGCTGAACCTGAGAAGAAATCTAACACTGTCATCTCCTTATCTTCAATAAGTGTCAACAACATCTTCAAAAAACCTGTATTTTTCGGTGCTGAAAATGGGACATCAGATAGCCTAAATAAAGTCTTCAAATATGTTCCGGCACCAGTGGTCGTAAGCTCCATACTAAAGTTCTTCTTTTTTCCTCTAACGATTGCCTCATACTCACTATTTACTAACTGACTTTTGATACGAATAGTATCGCTAAAATTCTTCTCATATATTTTTTCAGCAGAAAAAGCTAACGCTCTAGCATGGAATAACTCCATGAACTTTTCAGCGGTATATGTGTTTTCAACGAGTTTTCCCTTGTTATATGAATAGTATTTAACATAGCCAGCAGATATCAATTCTGAGTCGACTTCACCAAATGCTTCTTTTCTGATTTCAACAGAGTAATCCTTTTTCCTGAAATAAACAGAATAATTCTTATCTGATGAAACAACTGTAACTGGATTATTAAAACTATTCTCTCCCACAAGAACTCGTTTTCCGCTGTTGTGAACATATCTGCCGTATTCGTCTAATGTCATATCCGATGCCTTTTTAGGCACGTTTTCGATAAAATAAGCTTTTTCTTTGTTTTTCGCAAAAATCAAGCAATATTCCGAGCTAACGGAAATGAAAGCAGAGTTCTTGCGTCCTTTAGGATTGTTTTCTACTGATAACATTCCAATAAAGTTGTCTTGACCAAATACTTCACTACATATTTTTTTCAAGTTTTCCACTTCATTATCATCGATACTGATAAATATAACACCATCTTGAGACAACAAATTCTTAGCTAATAAAAGCCTTGAATAGATCATCGAACACCAATCAGAATGATATTTTCCGGCAGTTGACGAATTTTCTCGTTTGTAATTAACATTACCTTCTTCATCAAAATACCCCGTTCCTTCGTTATATGCTTCATTATCCATAATAAATGAATCTGGATAAACAAAGTCATGACCGGTGTTATACGGTGGGTCGATATATATCATCTTAACCTTACCAAGGTAGCTTTCCTGCAGAAGTTTAAGAACTTCTAGATTATTGCCTTCGATGTAAAGATTTTCTGTTGTATCCCAGTTAACACTTTCCTCCTTGCAAGGGCGCAGCGCCTTACGAATAGGCTTGTTAGCTTCTACGATGGAGGCCTTTTTCCCAACCCATGTAAATTCATACGCCTCATCGCCGTCTATGACAGAATCAGAGAGCATCTGTTTTAACAGTTCGAAGTTGATGGCTTTCTTCAAATGCCCGTCTTCATCCCGTGCCTCAGTGACGCAGTTTGGGAACAGCGCGGCTATCTTCGCGACGTTCTCCTGCTGGATGTCTTCGGACTCCATTCTCATCTTATCCATTATCAGTCTCCTCCTTGCAATTGCTTTCTATAATTGCCAATCTGGTAAATGGCTGCTTTTAGAACTTGCATACATATTAGAGCAGTTTGCTTATCTGGGCTGAATCCTGTTGCCAATTGAGAATAAGGATGAATATAATTCCTAAAATCTCGAACCACATGGCTGAATTTTTTTACATCTTGTTTCAAGAAACCCGTTTCCGCAGCAACATCAATATAGTTATTAAGTGTCCATTCTTGAAATTTCCTCGTGCTTCTATCTTTGCTCTTAGGCGCACAGTTAGCTTGATTAAATAATTGTGGGTATGAAGTAGCAACACCCAGTAATATTCCTTCCATAATGCCGCCTATCATAATTACAGACGATAGAGGTGCATTAGATGCCACACAGTTTTCTGCTTCTTTCAATCGCTCTTTTATTAGTTCATTTAGTTCGGCTGAAAGGCCTATACTTTCTATGTTGACATTAAATGTCTGACTTAAGAACACATCAGTTGTTTCTATAGTCTGCTTTTTCGAAGAGTCCACCAGTACCCGGTCATGCTTTTTAAATGTTATTACATCGTTATCGCGAACAACTTCCCATTTATCAAAAGCAAGGTACTGGTTGAAATGGTCTATCTGTTTATCAAGGTAATCAATACGTTCGATATAATCAACAACGGCAAATACTTTCTTGATGCACTTATCGAGTTCTGGTGTTCCATTAATAGCTTCAAGCTTCTGATCCGTATAAAACCATCTTGAAGGGAATCCCTGACCATACACATCATCAAATCCAAGATCATTAAAGAAGTCAACTAACTTTGGCCCGCTCCTATAATCCGCTGTATTGTCACCATTTATAATGTTTCTAAGTTCCTCAAGTGTACGCTTGCTTAATTTCATGTATTAAGTTCCTCCAATTCCCTTCTCAGTTTCTTCAACTCGGCGTTCATTTCCATCTGCTGGTTCAGCTGCTTTTCCTTCCGGATCTTTGCCTGCAGCTTGTTTATCTGCTTCTGCAAAGCATCTCTGCGGTCGTCTCTTGCAACTGATTCCTTCAGTGATTCCTGCGGCGTAGCGGCCTTCAGAACGCCTCCCGCAATCTGCTGTACGAAGTTCTCGTAAACAGCATCGATATTAAGCCCGTCTAGATGCACTGGCAGTTCCTCTTCCGGCATCCATTCCGTCTGATAGTATCGATCAACTTTGAAAGTGGCTTTGCCGCTACCAGCGGCCTCCTTGTAACCTATGACAGCCTTGTACCTACCATCTTGCTCCAATATGAAGAGGATGTGATACGGTATTTCCCGGTCAATCTGCTTCAGCACATTCTCGTCGAGTGTTTCCTGATTGAGCCGGATATGGAATACTTCTATCTCAGTGACATTCTTTCCTTCTGCCAGATTGAGAGTTGACGGCGCGATTTTATTCGCCCAGTAAATAATTCGTATCTGATCGACAAAGCTTCGCTTGAGGGTTGGGCTGACGGTCAGGTTATCATAAAACTTCTGTTTCGGAATTCGCTTGTTAAACTCCGTAGATTTCGGAAATCCCAGCATAGGCTCCTCCTTTACATTACCACGAGGAAGGTCACCAGCTCGAAGTCGTCGATACCTTTCACTTCCGAAAGTAGGGCGGATGTGCCGCCGCTCTTGAAGAGACTGTCGATGTCGCTTTTCTCCTTGGTATTTATGATTGAATAGTAGGAACTATGTAAATTTCAGAAAAACAAAAAGTCCGAGCAGGATTTCTGTCGCAGACCATGTCCCTTGCCATACCCTTACCTGCGAGCAAGTTTTCCTGTATCTGAATGTAAATTCACTTCATAACAAAAACGCTCCTCAAGTTCTCTTTTCTTTTCAGGCTTGCGCACCTCGTAGTGCAGTGGCAAGCGAAGAGAATGCGTGTTAGGAGAGGAGTTCCTTTCGTATAGGGGAAGATAGGGGGAAGTCTAAAGGATCAAAGGCTCTTCATCAAAGGCTCTTCTCGCACTTTGTTCCAGTGAGAGCAGATAGGCTTTTCGGTGAAGGCCTCCGGCGTAGCCGGTGAGGCGGCCGTTCCTGCCTATGACGCGGTGGCAGGGGATGATGAGGGAGATGGGATTTCTTCCGACGGCGCTTCCGACGGCGCGGGCGGATAGGCGGGGAAGTCCGCGCTCTTGGGCAAGTCTTTGCGCAATGTCTCCGTAGGTCATTGTTTTTCCGTAGGGGATCTCGGAGAGGATCTTCCATACGGAAAGGCGAAACGGAGTGCCGATGAGATGGAGGGGCGGAGAGGTCTTCGGCTCTTTTCCTGCAAAGTACAGATCCAGCCAGCGCCTTCCTTCTCTCAGCGCGGGCGTTTCTTTTGTCTGTACTTCTGCCGGGAGAGTGGCGGCAAAGTATTTCTGCCCCTCGAACCAAAGGCCGGTGAGTCCCACGTCATCCGCTGCGAGGAGGATGGCGCCGAGCGGGGAGTCGTAATGCTGTATGAATGTCATCATATACCTCGAAATGCAGGGGGATCTGACAGGGTGTATCGCTTCTTCATTATATCGCAGGCGGGAGGAGGATGCCATTTGCGGCATACCCTCCTCTCGCAGGGCTCCGTGTCCTTTTCATGAGCTTAAAAATTTCCTCTTTACAAACATAAATGCAGCGTGTATACTTGTCACAAGCTTAACTTTGAATAAAGACAAGGAACGGAAGCGAGTGAATCGGTTCTCTGGCAGAGAGCTGTCGTATGGTGAAAGGCAGCAGAGGGTCCTCACAAAGTCGTCCGCAAGTCCCGTATCTGAATGAAGTAGGATGCGGCGTTTGGCAGCGTTACAAGGCCTCCGAGTATAGTGCGAGGTGGTACCGCGTGAAGGTTTACGCCCTGGCTGATTTTTATCAGTCAGGGCGTTTTTTGATACCTGAGAAAGGGAGAGCGGGCTTGAGGCAGCAGGTAGTCGCGAAATCTGCTGTCTCCCTCGAGGACTTTATTCAAGAAGGGTGTTTTATAGGTTGATGTAAGTATAGCAGAAAGGGAGATCTATGATGGGTAAGAAATCGATGAAGATCGCAGCCGCTTCTCTGGCTGCTCTGGCAATGGCAGGTATGATGACGGGATGCGGCATGTCCGGCGGAGATAAGAAGGCGGCAGCATCCGGCAATGGGCAGAAGGTCGAGCTGAAGCTGGCATATCAGCTGCCGTCCGAGCATCATCTGTCCAAGAGTGTAGAAAAATTTGCCAAAGAGGTCAATGAAAGATCCAAGGGCTCGATTGAGGTCAAGGTATACCCGGCCGGACAGCTCTACAATGACCAGAATATGAATGATGCGCTCATGAGCGGCGGGCTGGATATCGGTCTGAACTCTACCGCGCGCTGGTCCATGGTCGTACCAGCACTCAAGGTCCTCGATCTGCCATTCGTCCTGCCGACCATCGAAGCGGCTGACAATGCGCTCGATGGAGATCTGGGCTCGAAGCTGACGGCAGAAATGGAAAAGAAGAGCGTTCATCCGCTGATCTGGGCTGACTATGGCTATGTACAGTTCTGCAACAATACCAAAAAGATCGAAAAGCCGGAGGATTTCAAGGGCCTGAAGATCCGTTCTTACTCGGAGACTTCGGCTGACATCATTCAGGCGCTCGGCGCTTCTCCGACGACCATGAGCTCTTCGGAAGTGTACATGGCGATCAAGAATGGCACCATCGACGGCCAGTCTTCCGGTCAGACGGCGATCCTGTCCCGCAAGATCTACGAGGTCTGCAAGTACTTCACCACCACGAACCATTCCTATGTCGGCTACCTGCTCGCGATCAATGACAACTCTTGGAAAAAGCTGTCTCCGGATCAGCAGAAGCTGGTGAATGAAGTCGCTAAGGAGATCCGCGATGAGATCCGTAAGGAGACCAAGTCGGAGGATGAACGCTGCCTGAAGGAGCTCGCTGCCAAGGGCATGGATGTCTACACGGTTCCGGCGGATGAAGTGAAGCTGTGGCAGGATGCGACCGCCTCTGTCATCGAGAAGTTCGAACAGGAACAGGGCGACTTCGGCAAGCAGCTCGTGGAAGACTGCAGAAAAGCATCGAAGAAATAAGGGACTGGTTTGCCGCTGGGGTCAGCGGGCAAAAAGTAAGATCGCCTCATAGGTTGATGGATTCAGGGTTGAGGCACAGTGCATCAAAAAATAGGAGCGCCGCGGGTTTTGATAACATTTCGCGTGTATCCTTTGCCTTCCCCAGTGGGTAATGCTATTAAGTTAAGGAAATTGTTAGCTACGTAACGTCTT
>UMLJ01042044.1_pt1 | contig 11234 bp, 9 predicted proteins | sample 1966521 | NCBI WGS metagenome assembly UMLJ01 (sample SAMEA4836199, study PRJEB28245) | human gut metagenome | biome: gut microbiome; material: fecal sample | place: Denmark | collected 2008
TAGTATATATATAGACTCCCAGAAAAAGCGATTCCCTACTCACCCTAGTTACCCCTGGCGTAAACAAGATAGTTACGACCGCTAAGTATCATAGTTACGACTGCTAAGTATCATAGTTACGAATCATAACCCTAATAGATAACATTCAACATTATTCTTTGTCTCCCACAGATTTCACAGATTTACACAGATAATCTTGTTGCAAGCAACAGGTACTCTCACTAAGGCTCACAGCAAAAACTCCGAAGGAGTCGAAAATCTGTGAAAATCTGTGAGATCTGTGGGAAAATTCAACATTATAGAAAATGGATTTACGAAGTTACACCAAGCAGGAGTTAGCCCTGCTCTATTTTCCGGATTCCGACCCGGACGTGGCAAGAGCCCATCTGATGAGATGGATAGTAAGATGCACCCAGCTCTACGAGCAGTTGCAGAAGAGTGGATACAACAAGAGCTGCAAGGAGTTCAATCCTCTGCAAGTATCCTATATTTTCTTCCATTTGGGAGAACCCTAATATTTATCAGTGAAAATCGGTGAGTATCGGTGAGCAACAATGAGCATCGGTGAGTTGGGAAAATAAAATGTTGTATCTTTGCATTGTGATTCAGAAAGAGTCTCCCACAGATCTCACAGATTTGCACAGATTCTCTTCGTTGCAAGCAACGGTACTCACTAAGGCTCACAGCAAAGACTCCGCGAGGAGTCAAAAATCTGTGAAAATCTGTGTAATCTGTGGGAAAACAAAACCTCCGCGAGGAGTCAAAGATTCGTTCGATTCGTGAGATTCGTGTTCAAAATCAGGCACTGCGCAGCGCCCATTCAACATTCAACATTCAACACTTAAAACTTTAAAACTTATGTTGCTTTACGTACTAAAACTAAATCAGAACGCCAAGATGCCAGAGGCATACGGCAAGTATTACGCCTATCCAGTCATCACTCAGACGGTAGACATCGACGGCCTGGCCGAACACATGGCTAGCCACAACACTCCTTTCTCTAAGGGAGCCATCAAGGGCATGATTACCGATATGGTATCGTGTGTCAAGGAACTCACCTTGCAAGGTTTCGCTGTGAAGATTGACGACCTCGCCATCTTCTCCATCGGCATCCGCAACAAGGAGGGAGCCGCCTCAGAGAAGGAGTTCACCATCGCCAAGAACATCGAAGGTTTCCGTCTCCGTGCTCGTGGCACCGGTGAGTTTAGCGCCAAGACCATCAACCTCGAAGCTACGCTGAAGAAGGCCTCTGCTCTGTTAGGTGATGGCACCACCCCGGATACCACCCCGGATACCGGGAAGGATACCGGAAAGGATACCCCTGGTGGTGACAACACCGACCAGGGCGGTAGCGGAACCACTGGAGAAGGAGGAGGCGACGGCTTAGAGTAGCCCTACCCTCCTCGCATCTGAAACAAGAGAAAGCGCATCGGCAGGATGCAGTCCGGAGTAATCCGAGGGCCCCATCCGGAATGAGTTCATCACTCACCATTCAACATTGTCAAAACATCGCCCTGAACGGATACTTGCTCATCCTGCCCGCTTCCTTCTTGGTCTCCCACAGATCTCACAGATTTACACAGATAATTCTTCGTTGCAAGCAATGGTCTTATACTTATCAGGTCTCACTGCAAAAAACTCCGAAGGAGTCTATAATCTGTGAAAATCCGTGTAATCTGTGGGAAAATTAAACATTAATCACTAATTACACTAATCACTAATTAAAATGAAAAAGGAAACAATCCAGAAAGTCATCAACTTCGTCATCACCGTCCTCACTGCCGTTCTCAGCTCCTTCTGTGTGCAGAGCTGCAAGTGATATTTTAGTTCTCCCACAGATCTCACAGATATACACAGATAATCTTGTTGCAAGCAACAGTTTTCACCAAACCTCAATGGAAAAACTCCGAAGGAGTTAAAAATCTGTGAAAATCTGTGTAATCTGTGGGAAAATTAAACATTAATCACTAATCACTAACAACAATGAAAAAAGAAACAATCCAGAAAGTCATCAACTTCGTCATCACCATCCTCACTGCCGTCCTCAGCTCCTTCTGTGTGCAGAGCTGCAAGTGATATTTTAGTTCTCCCACAGATCTCACGGATATACACAGATAATCTTGTTGCAAGCAACAGTTATCACCAAACCTCAATGGAAAAACTCCGAAGGAGTCAAAAATCTGTGAAAATCTGTGTAATCTGTGGGAGACAATTATTAACCCTTTAAAATCCATAGAATCCAATGAAGAATCAAAGAAAAATCGATTTGATCGTGGTACATTGCAGTGCCACACGTATTAACCAGGACTTCCCTGTAGAAGCCTTAGAAGCCTGCCACAAGGCCCGTGGTTTCCACTCCATCGGTTACCACTATTACATTACGAAGGATGGCGTGGTCTATCCCTGCCGTCCAGAAAGCGAGGAGGGCGCTCACGCCCGCCACTACAACGCCCATAGCATCGGTATCTGCTACGAGGGTGGTCTCGATGAGAAAGGCAAGCCTGCCGACACTCGCACTCCAGCCCAGAAAGCATCTCTGGAAGACCTCCTCTACAGTCTCGTCCTCGACTATCCCGATGCCGAGATTCTAGGTCATCGCGACCTCCCCTGGGTTCGCAAGAGCTGTCCTTGCTTCGATGTCAAGGAATGGCTGAAGGAAATCGACTTCCATCTCTAGAATACCCGAACAGTTCCCAGATATTCGTGCTATTCGAGTTATTCGTGTTCAAAATCATCCCAGCTTATAAGTCCTAAAAAGCTTATGGGTTGGGATTTTTTCTTTGTTTATTCACCTCATTTCCCCAACACTTTCTTTACCGCCTTTACGCCAGCATCGCCTAAGACTTGCTTTACGGCACCCTTAATCGCTTGTTTAGCAACATACTTAGGATCCACAACAATATTGCAAAGCATCTCTAGGGCGTTACTTTCATTCTCAGTCTCAGTGAAGACCTCAAACAAAATTGGATTCTCATTCTTTTCTGATGATAAGAACTTGTCAACAACTGCAAGGAACTCTTCTTTATTACTTGCACTAAGGTATTCATATCCCAAATCAGTTGCATAATTCTTTACCAATTTATGAGATTTATTTCCATAGTGACCAGCTGCAGCAACATATTCATCAGCCTCTTCGCCAAGGAAAGCACAAGGATGACGATAATTTCTGAACTCATTGCCCTTGCCATTATTAATAAGCATGATGCGGACATTATTACCAACATGACGGTTACCAACAACATTCATATCATAGAAGAATGCTAAGTCCCCAAACACTCCAACAAACAGTTTTTCGGGATGGACAAAAGACGCTCCCATCATTGTAGAGACGCCGCCATCAATACCAAAACCACCTACATTGCATTTTGCCTGAATACCAGCAGGGAGTTTAAAGAAGTTCCAAGAACGAAGACTATGATAAATACCAAAATGGATTTCACAACCTGCAGGAACTTTATCAACCATGTGCTGTGCCATCCAAATATTACTAAATGGCAACTCAGGGATTTGCGCTTTTACACTCTCAATTTCCTGATTCAAACTATCCAAATATTCATGATGAGAAGCTGCTTCCTTAGCATAGTGCTTAAAGAATTCTATCTCTGGCATCATAAATACTCTCCGCAAATTTCCAAAAGTATCACGAAGAGCACCATCAGGGTTAACTCGCCATACATGATTGGCAGAACAAATAAATCCATCACCCGAAACCTCACCTATATGAATACTTAAGTTTGTTTTTGTTAATGGTGATGCCCACTGATTTTGAGCACAAAGTATTTGTGAATGTACTTCGTATTTACCACGATAGCCGCTGGTATGATCACAACAAACAATAGCATCATAAGTTGCACAGAATGCATCCACTGCCTGGGTTAACTCCTCAGAAAAATCTGCATGAGAACCTATTCTAACCATGATTTTTCCATCTTGTGGAAGTTCTGGCCATTTCTTTTCAAAAACAGTATGACGATAAATCGCATTTGCATGCGGTAACTCTTTTACACTAAAATCTTTACTGTATCTTGTGTACATATTGATATGTGCAGGGCCACCGCCATTCAATGTCAAAGCCAGCATAGCCTTGTTTGCCTCTATTTCACAATAGCGTTCATCTTCAGAATCTTTGACCATAGGTATGGTTACACTTTCCATAGCAATGTCATTTGGTATGTTTCGGCGATCAATTTGCTGATCAATCAAATGACCCACTTTGTGATTACCTCTAGTAGAAGTAATGGCAAGAACAGGCAGCTTACGATAATATGCTTCAGTCAATCCTGGCATATAGTTTCGGGAAGCTGTAGCACCAGTACAGCTGATAGCCACAGGTTCGCCAGTTTCTGCAGCCATGCCACAAGCCAAATAAGCAGCACTGCGTTCATCTACAGAAGACCATATCTGAAACCATGGGTCATTTTCGATACTAACCACAAAGGTCATATTGGTTGTTCCTGGTGAAGCTATCACTCGATGAATACCATGAGCCTTCAACAAAGCTATGACGATTTGAACATTTCGTTCATTTGTATATTTAAATCTTGATTCCATTTATTTATGCTTTCCAACTAACATTATCTTTTATTACTTTCGCAGGTGAGCCAGCAACAAGAGTATGTGGCGGAACATCTTTTAAAACTAAAGAGGATGCTGCAACAATAGCCCCTTCTCCAATAGTTACTCCCTTGAGTATCATGACATTCTCGCCCAACCATACATGATTTCCGATAGTGATAGGCTTAGCATTTTCGTATCCAGGTGCAAATATCTGATGATTGCCACCATCATTATCTCTAATAACCGTACCCATTGCAATAATACAATCATCACCTATAGTTATGCTTTTATTACAGATTATCTTTACCTCTCGATTGATAAAGCTATCACCTATTTTTAATTTTGCACCATTTCCAACCTGCAAATATGAACCATAACCTACCATGTTAAGGCAGCCAGTTTTGCCCCCCCCACATTCGAGTTGGGAATTCATACCCATACACAAAGCTGTCTCCATTTTTGAAGATTTCATATTACACCATCCAAATATCAAATTATTTTTTAACGTAATTGAAGCAGTCTTATGAATGTCAAATACAGTTTGAGGAGCTGGAATAAGATAAGACTTACCTATCCTATTTATCCTCATTAAATTATAATAGATAACTCTTAGCATTTGCCAAGGATACCATAGTTTATATTTCGTAATAATACCAAACATGTTTCTTCAATTTATTTCCAACGTGCATTAATTGTTTTTCCCTCATTGCATACTAGTATCTGACCATTCAAGCAATTTGAAGCATCAGAGAGAAGGAAGGCTGCAACTTCGGCAACTTCCTCTGGCAGGTAATAGCGATGAGTAATATTACCATAACGCAAATCACCATTGGCATCTCCACCGACCATATCTGATACGGTAACACCAGGAGCTACAGCATTGATACGGAAATTTTCGTTGACATAACGATATGCCAAACCTTGTACCAAACTATTCAATGCAGCTTTCGTCAAGCCATATGGTCGCTCATCAACCGTCATGCTAGTTTCTGATGAAGTAAAGAGAATATTCTTAGTTTCTTCTAGATGAGTTTCAGTACATTTTTCAATGAAAGCCTGGGTTAAGAAGAAGCATCCTCTTAAATTCGTACCAACCTGTGAATCGAACTGTTGAGGTGAAACAGCCAAGAATCCTTCTTCATGGAGTGATATACCAGCATTGTTGACCAAGCAATTAATACCTCCTAACATTTGATCGGCTTTGTCGATAAACTCCTTAAATGACGTTGTATCCTGAACATCCAAAGGCAGATATAGGCAATTAATTTCTGATGCACTCTGTTTCAATGTCTGTTCATTACGTCCAGCAATTAAGACCTTAGCTCCTTCAGATACGAATTTCTTTGCCATAGCAAATCCCAAGCCTCTACCTCCACCAGTAATGACTATCTTTTTGCCCTTTAAATGTTCGTTTGGGGCAAGATAGTGAATATTGGCGTAAATTGGCTTGGCCTCGCCATGAAGCAAAAAAGAAATCGTATGCTTCAACTTAGATTTTATTCCCATTATTTCTTTATCTTTTTGGTTATTTCTTTCACCTTATTATATATAAAAGCTCGTTCATTATTCTCTAAACCTATAAGCATTACCGATGACAACAGAATTGTTTCTGCGATAACTACAGAACTCGCCATTCTAGCAATAATATTATCAAACAGATGCCAAGGAATGAAAATCAGTATAATACCCAATGCCAATACCGGCAAAACATATCTTAACATCGAACGAATATAGACACTTAACGGAAGGGCGAACATTCTTCTACCAAGTATTATTTGAGTAATAAACACAATTACCTTAAAGAAGATAAGCAGGCCGTAAAGAGCCTCAGGAGACATACCTAACTTTAAGATTACATAAGCACATGCTATATTTACAGCATATATTATAGTCAATGCTATCTCATATATCTTTATCTTTCCATTTGCCAAGATTCCCGTTATCAATCCTGTGGTAAAGCAATCTACAAAGGAATAAAAGAGAATGAGTGAAACAAAGCTACTTGTATGAAGAGGAACTTCTACCAACCATAATCCTAAGAGATCATCTATATTCACAATAATAGGTACTATCAACAGAAGCATGAGAAAAGCAGAAAACTTGGTACTGCGAATGATGAGTTTATTCATCGACTCATATTCACCGGCTGCATATTGCTTTGTGATTTGTGGTTCTACAGCTGTCATGAAGTTGGTGACAAAGCGATTGACCATCGCATTTACCTGATTAGCCACACCCTGAGCTGCATTTACAAGTGTTCCACAGAATATGTTTAACAACAAGGTCATTCCCTGGTCTTTGGCCACTACTGCAGCATTGCCCCAAAAGGCCCATCCGATAAAACCAAACATCTTCTTCAGTAAGGTCTTATCCATACAGAAGGAATATCTGCATTCCTCAAACTTTCGCTTACAATATATCCAATAAATAATCTGCGTTGTCAAATTTGCCAAACACAGCAAAAGCGCATAAATCACCAGTCGGTCAATAGGTGATACATATAATGCATAAACTATGAGTAACTTAACAAACACATCATATAACGTAAAATAGGCATAAATGCCCATACGCTCATGCGAGATGATTGATGAAGTGTAGGGGACGTTGATAAGGTTGATTACAAAGGTAGCGATGGAAAATTGCAACACGATGTTGGCAGCATCCATTCTTTCGGCTGGGATATTAAGCTTATTGTTCAAGAACCAGATTCCCGCAACTTCTGCGATGATAACCATTGCTATAGCTATCAATAAATGAATGTTGACCGCCGTAACAAATGTTTTTCTCAATTGCCCCTTGTCGCCGACACCCAAGGCAAAGGTCAGGAATCGACTGGTTGCCACATTCATCGCCCCAGTAAGGACTGAGAACATCGTGACCAAACCTCCAACTACATTATAGATACCATAGTCTGACGCTCCTAAAGCATCGAGGATGACGCGGCTTGTAAACAAGCCGACAGCCATCATCACAAACATTCGAAAATAGAGCAGGATTGTATTTTTAGCTATACGCTTATTGTTTGAAGCACTATCTAAAGCCATACCCATTCTATCTCAAATGTGTTATTTTTGCCATCTTTCTTAACACTCTACCTGCGAAATGTTTAGCATGAGAAGGAAGAAGGTATAATCGAGCCTCTGCATAGGATGGAATTCGATTACCATGAGCTATGGCAAAATCTACATTATCCTTGGCATATTCGTCTGTATCATATAATAAGCGACACTCACACTTGTATTTATAACTTATCTTCTTATATTTCTCTATATCAAATACCTTTGAAAATGCCTCCAACTTATTCAACGACTCCAAAGTAATCAATGTTCTCAAACACTTAGAGCAGATAGAACAGTTCTGAGCAGAAAGATAATCATCAGCATGATCAACACATACATTCAAATATTGGTGTGCAGGTGGATAATCTGCAATCAACTCTGTCTTCTGTGTTCTGCTATATTGATTACCATCATCAATAATCTCTGTACATTCAGTAGAGAGCAGCGTATTAACATATACATCATAGAAGGTCACTTCCATATACTCCGTTCTCTTAGAGAAAGGGAAATACATCAATTCCCAATATGAATTGGAACCAGATGCAAAATACTTGGAAACCTTTCTCTGGAACAACAGAATAGCTGATGCACGCAGGAATGCTCCTGCCTGATACTCCCAAGGCTTCAAATAGAAATCAAACAAGTTGGAATCTACTCCGATATAAGGTAAGCCTTTGCTTTCTGGGAATGATTTCAGATAGTTAAAACGTTTTAGGAAACGCTGGCGGGCAATCTCACCGCCTCCACCATGTGAACCAACATTGAAAAAGAACAATGATGATATCTTATAGTTTTCATCAGTTTCCCTTTCTAAATGGTCATAAATGGTAGAGAAGGAATCTACTCCTGCCGAGAATCCCGTACCCACATTTTTTGCTATTTGCTGTGGGTTTGAAAAACCCTGAACCTTTACATTTGCCTTTCTGAACTCTGGATGAAAAGCTCGAATAATGTCTTGAACATAGTTCTTTACATTGAAAAACAGACGTTCTGAAACATTACCTTCAATAATGATATCCTCTTTATTGAACATTGCAGGATACAAAGCTGCAATCAAAAATGAGTCATATACATCAGTATTTAACCAGTCTTCATATTCCTGATGAACAGAATACCAAACGGTCTTAACATCTGTGAATTTAGCTTCCATATCGCAAATCAAGTATGACATACCCTCTTTGCGCTCTATTCTCAAATTGTATATCTTCATCGCCATGCCTCCTGTTTATTGTTTATCACTTGTTTGTTATAACACAAACAGAAAGCACAAGGATATTGGTAAAAATTATCGGTTTTTACCCCCCCATTTTAGTTAATAACTCTTTCATCTTAAGATATTTATCCTTTATATTTTTGTTATTTATTTTACCTACAATGAACTTACGTTCATTTTTAGTTAAGCCTATACAGTATTCTACGACAGCCGTAACTATAGTACTAACCAAACAAAGCAATATCAATCTCATCCAGCCTTCCTGCATAGAATAACGTATCATCATTGGTATAATAAAACAGATTATCATGACAGGCAATACTCGATATAAGACTTCACGAACATACATCATTACAGGAAGTTTCACCATATCTTTCAACAGGTATAGTCGTACTCCAAGTAAGACTGTATAAATGATAAAGTATAGAACATAAGCGATTTCAGGTTGGAATCCTAATTGAAATGCTATCCATGAGAATGGAAACACAAGACATCCTATTGTTGTAACTATGATTTGGTATCTTTTTATATTACCTGTTGCAAACATCGAAGTCACCAAAGAATTAGCAAGGACCGTATCTACAAAGGATGAAATAATTATTAATTGTAGAAATATCGCAGCATACTCAGGAACCGTTTTTAACCATATTGTTAGAATACTCTGCGTTTCCAACAAGATTGGTATCGCAAAAAACAACATTAAGAACGCAGAGAACTTTGCACTACGACATACAAGCTTATGCATATAAGCCAAATCACCTTGAGCATACGACTTAGTAATCTGAGGATTGACTGCTGTGGTGAAGTTATTAACAAATTGTTTCAAGGCTGCATCAACTTGTGTTGCTATGCCTCGTGCAGCATTTACAGCTACACCAAAATACAGGTTCATGAGAATATTTACACCTTGCGTATTCAGCATATAAGCACCATTACCCAAGAAATTCCATCCAGCAAATCCTGTCATCTCTTTCAAAACCGGCTTGTCAAAGACAAAATGATAAGTACATTCTTCAAAATGGCGTTTACAATAATAGCCATAAATGAATCGGATAACAGCTCCCACTAAGAGTAATAAAACAGCATAAGTTTCCAATCTATCGAAGGGCGAAATCATAAGCATATAAACAATGATCAATTTCAATGAGACTTCAACGACACTGATATATGCAAAAGCCGACATCTTTTCATGAGCAATGATAGCTGCATTATAAGGCACACTCAAAAGATTGAGTACAAATGTGAGGATAGCACATTGGAATACCCAGTTGGCAGCAACCATTCTATCAGTTGGTATATTCATCTTGGTATTCAAGAACCAAATACCAACAGCTTCGGCAATGATGATTATCAATACAGACATTCCTAGCTGTATATTCACACCTGTAGAGAAAATCGTCTTTAGCCTTTCAATGTTACCTTTGCCTAATTCGAATGTAATAAAACGACTGATAGATGATGAGAGAGAACCACTCAGTACAGAGAACATGGTTACGATTCCTCCAACCACATTATTAATACCATAATCCTCAACACCAAGTGTATTCAATATCACTCGTGATGTAAAAAGACTTACAGCCATTGTAAAGAGCATTCGCACATACAACAGCAATGTATTTTTCGCTATTCGTTTGTTATTGTCTGATGTTTGATTTGACATAAATTATTTTCCAAATTCTTTAATTCTCTGTTCTTCTTTCAAAGAACAAACAAGCAGTTGTCCATTCTTCTCTGCTAAGATATAGCCATCCAATCCCTGAACTACCACCTTGCTTTCATCGGCTGCATGAACTACGCAGTTCTTGCATTCATACAAGCGGATGTCCTTGCCAACCTTGGCATTGCCAGCCTCATCCTGTGGAAGCAAGGTTCGGAGACTGCCCCAGCTGCCTAAGTCGCTCCATCCGAACTCGGCTGGCAGGGTATAGATTTCCTTCGACTTCTCCATCACGGCATAGTCAATGCTTATCTTCTCACAGGTTGGGAAGAGTTTGCCGACCACCTCTTTCTCCTGTTCGGTATAGAAAGAAGGTGCCATCTCGTCCATGATGCTGGCAAGCTGAGGCTGGAAGGTGCGGATTGCCTTGCTGATGGTATCAATGTTCCATACGAAGATTCCGGCATTCCAATAGTAGTTGCCTGCGGCAAGGTATTGCTCGGCTGTTTCCAGGTTTGGCTTTTCCTTGAAAGCCTCAACCTTGTAGATTTCATCTACGGATGTTGGCTCTGCTGAGGCTATATAGCCATAGCCTGTTTCCGGGCGGCTTGGCTTAATACCGATGGTAACGATGGCGTTCTTATCGGAAGTATAGCTCAATGCCTTGCTGAGCACTCGCTGATACTCCGAGGTATTGATGACCAAGGCATCGGATGGTGTCACCACGATGTTGGCATCAGGATGCTTC
>UMLJ01046345.1_pt1 | contig 11194 bp, 9 predicted proteins | sample 1966521 | NCBI WGS metagenome assembly UMLJ01 (sample SAMEA4836199, study PRJEB28245) | human gut metagenome | biome: gut microbiome; material: fecal sample | place: Denmark | collected 2008
ATACGTAGTAGGACATTACACCAAAATACGAAGTATGAACCAATACTGCCACAAAGGGCTACATACGTAGTATCTATTTCTTTTCAAAAATCATAACGTATTCGTGTTTAAAGATAAAGAACCCGCCGGCTAAAGCTCTATATCTCCACAAGTTTGCGGTTTTCCCTTTAGCTCGTTCGTTACCTTGAATATCTTTTACGATAATACCTTTCAATTTGAACCCTAAAGCCATCATACGAGCCATACATTCAAAACCAAGAGGCTGAACTTCTGAATTTTTATAACTATCACCAATGATTAGAGCTGCAAAACGGCCTTTTTCTAGCATATCATAGCCATTTTTAGCAACCTTAGCAAACAAATCGTAAAAATCTTCTGTAGATGCACAGTTAGACAAATCTTCTTTTTTATCAGAAAACTTGATAATATCATCATAAGGAGGATGAAGGATTAAGAATTGAGCTTTTTCTTCACGCATAATATCTAAACTTGCTTGAACTTTTTCTCTCATTTCTTCTGAAGCAGAATCTGCACAGATAATACGAACATCTGTAACCAATTGTTTTGGAGTGAATTTTTGAGAAACACTTTCAGCTAATTCATCTTTCAATTCAACACCAATACAACGTCTACCCATATTAATAGCTTCAATTCCTGATGTACCAGAACCAAAGAACAAATCTAGCACCACATCATTTTTCTTTGTAAATCTTTCGTACAATTGTTGGGCGATTTGAGGAATATAGTTCCCGTGATATTCGTTAGAATGACCGCCTTCTTTCAACCTTGTAGGAAATTCCCACAAAGTATCAGTTTTAACGTGATCATAAGCTTTCCAGTTGTTCAAATCAATATCACTGTATCTGGTTGTTTTGACAGGTTTAACTACCTGCAAATCAGCTTTCTTCGACGGTTTTAATTTTGTATTTGTTCTAACTCTTGCCAAGTCCTTAATCTCCCTATCCATAAAATGCCTTACCGGCTTATCATCCTATTGCCCTATCATCTTACAGAAATGTTTCAAATTTGTAATCAAACATTTAGATGAATTTGTGTTTGATGTAGATTGATAAAAGGATTGAGGGATTTATTATTATGGCGAGGATAAAACAACTTTCAAAACACTTAATTAACCAAATTGCAGCAGGTGAAGTAATAGAACGTCCTTCATCTGTGGTAAAGGAATTAACCGAAAACTCTGTTGATGCAGGTGCAACAAAAATCAGTATCGAAATCAACAATGATTGCAGAGATATCAGGGTTGCAGACAACGGTTGCGGAATTTATCCTGATGATATAATGCTTGCTTTTTCCAAACATGCAACAAGCAAAATCGCAACAGATGAAGATTTGTTCAATATTCACACTCTTGGATTTAGGGGCGAAGCTTTATCTAGTATAATTTCAATTTCAAAACTAACTTGTACGACAAGAACTGCAGATTTTGACACAGGTACAAAAGTAAAATGCGAAAACTCAGAAGTTAAGCAAGTTGAAACCGGTTGCGCAATCGGAACAATTATGGATATCAGAGATTTGTTTTACAATATCCCTGCTCGTTTGAAATTTTTAAAAAGCTCAAATACGGAATTTTCATACATACAAGAACTTGTTCAATCAATCGCATTGGCTCACCCTGAATGTTCTTTTGAATTGAAGAAGAATGGAAAAATTGTTTTAAAAACGTCAGGACAGAACAATCTTTTACAAACAATTAAGGAAGTATATTCTACAGACATAATTTCAAATCTAAAAGAAGTTTTAAAAACAGACCAACTCGCAGGAATGAAAATTAGCGGATACGTAAGTACACCAAACTACACTCGTTCAAGCAAAAAAGGATATCACATCTATATCAACGGAAGAACAGTAAAATGTCCGGTATTCCAAAAAGCGATTGACACTGCATACAAAAGTTTAATCGCAAATGGGAAATACCCTTTTGTAGTGCTAAACTTAGAACTTCCTCCGGCTGATGTGGATGTAAATGTTCACCCGACAAAAAAAGAAGTCCGCTACAAAAATACAAACCAAGTTTTCAACTTTATTTTCGCATCAATTCAGGCAGGTTTAACAAATTATATAGAACGCCAGTCAGCAAGAAGTTTTGATCCTCAAAGTTTTACTCCGCAACCGGTTCAACAAAGTAACGTAGTTGATTTTGTTCAGCCGAAATTGGAAAGTTCTGGCGAAATATATTTTGACAAAAAAGATGACACAATTTATGTTTCCGACAAACTTATGCAAGAGGAAGAAGAAAATTTTTCTCAACAAAAAGAAGAAAAAACAGAACAACGTCAGTTTTTTGTGCCTGTAGAAAAAGAGCCAGAACCGGAAGAAAATATTATCGGACAGTACAAAAACACATATATTTTGGTTGAAAAAGAAGATGGGCTTGAAATTATCGACCAGCACATTGCGGAAGAAAGATATATTTATGAAAAACTTATGGCAGAAAAAAATATAGTATCTCAAATGTTGTTTGTATCTGATGTAGTGCCGGTTTCTAGCACGGAAGCCGAATTAATAAAAGAAAATATTGACAAGTTTGAAAAATTCGGATTTGGAATAGAATTTTTGAAAGAAAACGAACTTATTTTCAGAAAAGTTCCACAAATGATTGCAAAAGTAAACCCAAAAGAAATTTTGGCAGATATTTTAGCAAATATTGAAGGTAATATTGATAGACTTGAAGAACATATCTTGATTACAACTGCGTGCAAAGCCTCTGTAAAAGCCGGTCAAAAATTATCAACTTGGCAAATGCAAGAGATTGTAAAAAAATGGCGCACAACTAAAATGCCATATACTTGCCCACACGGTCGCCCAGTTGTAAAATTCTTCCCACATAAAGAAATAGCAGGATTTTTCCAAAGAAATGCGTAAAAAAAATGGATGAGATAATCTCATCCATTTTTTAATTATAAATTATATTTTATTAACCAAAGATTTTTCCTAAAATCCATTTCCATAAAGGAGCTTTTTGAACTTTTAATTCTTGGAGTTCTGAAATTGGATATTTTTCTTTTGTTGCATTAATTTCGTTAGCTAGTCTTTCAAACTTATCAGAATTAAGAACTTTTGCTTTTTTCAATAAATGTTGTGTATCTTTAATATATATTTCAGGATTGTTTGCATATTTTGAAAGTGAAGCATGATTAAGTCCCGACATAACTTTTGTTCCAATTTTTCCAATATTTGCCATAATAATTTTTCTCCTATAATTTCTTTCTTAACCTTTTTGAAAATCGATTTCCCTTACCCTTTTATAAAAACATAAAAGCCGAAACAATTGACACAGTGCGCCGCATAGCATAGCATAGCATAGCATAGAGGCATTATGACAGGGTTTGAGGCTATTTTAAACTTGTTTTTACATTTCTTTACAATTAAAATAAATTACTTATTGCAACGTTAGTTCCCTTGCGGGATAGCACCCATCCCTGCCCCTTCCCTCGTAAGGGAAGGGAAGAAAAAGTTTCCTCCCTAATGAGGGAGGATTAAAGGTGGGTGCTGTTTTTTATTATCCCGTATTCCTACGTCACCAATCCCCAACACCTCTCATAGGGAAGGGAAGAATATTTTGAACAAATTTTTATATATTTAAAGATCGCGGAATAAATCCGCGATGACAAATATTGAAGAAATACAAAAAAACATGTCATCGCGCACTTGTTGCGCGATCTATTAAATTTTCGTCATCTTGAGCGCAAGCGAAAGATCGCAGTGTTGATATAATTTTTCCAATCATGCGATACTTCGGACTGTTGTCCTCAGCATGACAATTTTACCCTCTCTCGTGGTTGTAATTCACTTCGTTCAAACAACCACTCTCAGCCATTACAGTACGCAGTTTCGTACGGTTCACTATGTTGCACCGGCTCGAACTTGCCCCACCCATAGTAAGAGTAAATTTCTTTTTCTGATACAGACTTTGCATCTAAGCTTCGACGTTAGCTGACAGGCAAGTTTTTTCGTAGTGCAAACTTTCATTAAACTTGTTAATTCTACCCATAACCTCTTTAAACATAGGCAATGGCAAACTTTGTTTTCCATCAGACAAAGCATTTTCCGGATCGTGGTGAATTTCCATCATCACACCATCAGCACCTACAACCAACCCTGCTTTTGCCATAGGCTCAATCAAATATCTTTGTCCTGTCCCGTGACTAGGGTCAATAATTATAGGTAAATGCGAATATTTTTTGATAACCGGAATTGATGCAATATCCATAACGTTACGAGTAAACGCACTGTCAAAACTTCTAATTCCCCTTTCACAAAGAATTACGTTAGGGTTACCATTATATAAAATATGTTCTGCTGCCAACAAAAATTCTCTTATCGTGCTTGCCAGACCTCGTTTCAAAATAACAGGTTTCCTACATCTACCTACTGCATGCAAAAGTTTGAAGTTTTGAACATTTCTTGCTCCGATTTGCAAAACATCAACGTATTCGCACATCATATCCAAATCCGAAGCATCCATAACTTCTGAAACTGTCAACAAGCCTGTTTCTTCACTAGCTCTTTTCAAATATTTTAAAGCCTTTTCACCGTAACCTTGAAAATCATAAGGAGAAGTTCTCGGTTTGAATGCACCGCCACGCAAAAATTCACAACCCATTTCTTTCGCCGCAAGTGCAGTTTGCAACAAACCATCATAATCTTCTTCAACTGAACAAGGTCCAACCATCATTACCGGTTTATTGTTTCCTCCGATTTTTACTCCATTAGAAAACTCAATAACCGTATCATCAGGTTTTCTATCACGAGATGCCAATCTAAAAGGTTCTCTGATAACTTTAATTTCTTTTACCCCGTCAAAAGCCGCAACCCTGCCGGGTGTAACAGTTGTTTTATCGCCAATAGCATCAATTACGGCATGAACTTGACCTTGATTAAATCTTATATCAAATCCGTTATCTTTCAAAAAATCAATGACACGCTGTATTTGAACTTTGGTCGCATTACGCTCCATAATTATAATCATAAAAAATTTTCTCCTACTTAAAGTATTTTGTAAAATGAGTGTATCACGAACAATTAAAATCTACAAATTATTCTCATTTAATTTTTGCTTCATATTTCTCGCAGGGAAATAGTCCGGTAAAATATGCAAACAATCCTCTACAGATTTTTTAGCTTTTGTGTAATCTTTGTCTTGGTAATAAATATAAGCTAACAGATAATGCAGTTCTGGATCATGATAAAAATAACTTTTTGCACGGTTTAAAAAGAACATCCCTTGTTCTTTCAAATTGTTGTTATATAACACTCTGCCAATAAATTTATGGACTTCCGGATTAATTGTGTACATAAAATCAGAATATCTGATTATTTTTTCAACAAAAGTTCCCATACAGTAAGTTATTAAAATATTCAAGTCAATTTCTAAGAAATTTCTCAACTCAAAATATGACGGATATTCTTGGATTTCGCCTTCTATTAAAGAAATTTCAAACAAAGCCCAATGCGCTCTGATATTAACATCTTCTATTAAAGAAAACTGTTTTTTCGCATATCCCAAATCGCCTTGAAGAAAATGAAGATAAGCATCTTCCAACACGCATCCATTTTTAATGAAAAATTGCTGACAGTCTTTAACAAAACCTGTCAACAATTTTTCTCTAGCTTTTTTGTAATCTAAATCCATATATTAGTAATTATTATTGTTGTTATTATTCAAGTTATTAAAACCTGACATCATAGAATCCATCATCATAGTTTGCATAATTCGAGGATCAATATTTTCACCTTTTTGAGCTTGGCTCATCAACATAGGTATCATATTCATCATACTATTGTTGTTATTGTTATTATTACCTAACAACATACTCATTTCTGCAACTCTTGGATCCTGATATTGAGCCATCGCTGCATAAGGATTTTCTGTAGCTGAAGTTTGCACAGAAACATTTACACCGGCTTCCTTCAATGTATTAATAGCTTTCAAAACTTCATCATCAGACACTTGTGCAATTTTAATTGTTTCTTCTGCTTCTGTTTTGTTACTATCAAATTTTTTAATTCTTTGGATGTCCCTATTTTCAAGGTTGTCTTTTTTGTTAATTGTTTCTTGAATATTATTAAGTTGTTTTTGACGAACCTCGTTATTCAATTCCGGAGACAAACCATTGCCATAAGGCGCTCTAATAAATTTATCTAAATCATCAAGTTGTTCAACTTCTTTTTGTTCTTGCGGATGACATGCCGGTCCATCTGTCAAGCAATCTCGCCCTTTTGTGGCATAATCAACCAAATATTGGTTTGGATGAATACTTATAACTTTATTATATTCTTCAACCGCTTTATCTTTCATATTAAGATGAGTAAAAACCATTGCTAAATAATAATGTGCAATTGCATTATTTGGCTGTTTTTTTAACAAAGAATAGCATTCTTGCATACAACCTGAATAATTACCCATTTTGTATTTAGCTGCAATACTTTTAGTTGTAGCATACGGGTAATAAACTGTTTTAGTATTAATACTATTAAAATCGACACTTCCTCCAGACTGAGAAGTTTCAACTGCACCTTGTTTTGCTTTTGCTTTTTGAATATCGGATTTAACTGCGTTTTGATAGCTAGAACTTCTTGATGCGTCATCAAGAGGTTGTAACTTATCAACTCCAACTGCAAACGCACTCATTGAGCTTGCTGCAAGTAATAATGCTAATGTCCAAATAAACTTGTTATTCATACTTTTATCCTTTTTTCTCTCTCTTTAATTATTTTATTCCTCAAATCAAGCTTTTTATCTCATTATATAACATTTTTGAGATAAATCATAGTGTAAATATATGATTTATCTTAAACTAAATTTACAACCGCAGTAATTTTGCCTATATAACTCGAGTTCACGGGAAATTTTATTTGTTTTCAAAAAACCATCTTTCTTTTTAAAATCAATTGCAAGAAAATTTAAACCTTCATCTTGTGCAATTTTTTCTCCGATTTCAGAAAGTTTTTGAAAATTTTTGTGCGGACTTATAACAATTGAAGTTGTAAATTTTTCAATTCCTCTTGATTTGGCAAACTCTGCTGTCTTTTTCAAACGAAGTTCAAAACACTTATCACATCTTTTGCCACGTTCCGGCTCGTTTTCTAATCCTATTGCCACCTCATAAAATTCATTTGGGCAATAATCTGCCTCAACTAATTCACACCCGAAATGTTTGCACAAAGTTCTTTCTGCCTCTAATCTTTTTTGATATTCATTATCGGGATAAATATTTGGATTATAAAAATATACTATAACCTGATATCCTGCATCTTGTAAAAAAGACACAGGATATCCTGAACAAATTGCGCAACAAGCATGTAGAACTATTTTATCTTTCTTCTGCTCCATACTCTTTTACCCAATCTTTAAACTCATTATAAGTTTTTACGCCAACATAAACATTTCCATTAATCATTGTTGACGGAGTACCGTTAATACCGTGTTTATAGGCATAATCAATATCATTTTTAATTTCTGACAATGTTTCTAAGCTATTTGCATCTTCTTGCAACTTATCAGTATCAAAACCTTTGTTTGCAACAAGTTTAAGAATTTCTTCTTCGGTTTGAGGTTTTTTCTCAAATAAAATTTCATTCATTTCCCATAACTTACCCTGTTTTTCTGCTGCAACAGAATATTGCGCATCTATACAAGAACCTTGATGAAAAGGAGCTTGTAAATAAGCATTACAATTTGTATCAAGTGGCAGATTTTTGTGAATAATCTTGATATTCTTCATTTCTTTAGCCAACTTGTGCATCATAACGTTGTGAACGGGACAAATCGGACATTGATAATCAGAATATACATAAACAGTAACTTTTGCATTTTCATCGCCTAACAAATTACCTTTTACCGCAAATTGATTTTTCTTATGTCTAAATTCCTTAAATTCCATCTGCCTTTTTACTTGTGGAGCAAACTTAAAACTAACTCTTGTATAAGTTAAAAATCCGACAGCCACAGCCATAACGGCAATAAAAGCGATTAAATATTTTTTAATTTTAATTGCATCAAGAAAATCTTGTACACTTTGTTTAATGGAATGAATAAAACCTCCATTTTTAAAATCTGTTGCAATACAACCGATTGCCAGATTTAAAATATATGTAAATGCACAGAGAACGCAAAGTTTTTTGATATCAAACAAACTCAATGACAATAAGACCATTGAAACTATAAAAGCAAACAAACCTAATGATGCAATATAGTCCATCGGATTTTTGAATACTTCCAAAAATTTTAATAATTTTATATTTTTCAGTTTTGGCGCAAATAACATCAAGAAAACAAAAGCATAATAGAACATTCCCCAATATGCAAGAGGAATTCCTAAAAACTGTGCTTCCGGAGTTTTGGCAATCCCATCACAATCAATAAATTCGTTCACAGAACAAAAGCTTGAAAGTGCATAAGGGTTAAAGTTTGAATTATAATATATAATGGCAAGTTTTATTGTTGTAAGTATGCCCACACCTGCAATTGCTGCAATTGAAATCTTTTTCTTCATTTCAGTTTCCATATATAAAGTTCTCCTATTTCGTATTTTTATAATACAATTTTTACAAATATAAATCAATACCACAAAGCAGAAGTTTTTAATCCGTCTTTTGGGGGATAAAATAGAAGTATTTAGAACTTGAATAAAAATGATAAGTATGTTATAATTAAAAACACATAGGATTTATTGAGAGGTTGATTTGAGAAAGAACATTTTTGAATTATTTTTGGAAAAAGTTTTAAACATTCCACTTTGGATTAAACAAGTTATTTATTTGAAACTCGCACAAGAAATGCAAGATTATAATTGCGAAGATTTTTTGAGAAATCACAAACAAGATATCTTTTCAGCATTTGTTCCAACTCTTACATTCAAGGGTAAAACAGAACTGATGGAACATAAATGCGGACTTGACAACAATATTTACAATTTCCTTCAAGGTTGTGCAAATGAATATAGCATGATTGAAATTTCTGTAAATACTTTCTTGTCAATGGAAGAAGTTGCAAAATATTATGAACTTTGTCTTGAACAAAACTTTATTAAAGTTCCTGACTCTAAAGAAATCCATGCAATGGCAGGTTATATTGCAGGAAAATTTAGAGTTGGCGAATATTTCAAACAAAAAGGGAGTTTAACCGTAGACCAATTACAAAAAGCAATTCTTGCCCACAGAGATGAAGAAAGTTCAGATGACCCGAAAAAATTTGGAGAAATTCTTGTTCAATTAGGTTATGTTTCAGAAGGAGATTTGAAAGCAGTTCTTCAATTGAAAGAAGAAGCAAAAAAACGTTTTATTCTTGACTATAATACTGTTCCAAAACCGGAAACAACTTTCTCTAACGAAAACCAAAAATATGAAGAGGAAATTGCAAAACTTAAAGACGAAAATCTTAAACTTAAACGCAAAATGCTTCAATTATTAGAATTGGTAAAGAGAAATGGTCAACAATAACACAGAACCGGAATTATTAATAGAATATGAACGAGATGGACTTGTAGATCAAGAACATTATGGCTTTATTGTACTTGCAAACAAAAATAAAGCATTTGATTTTACAGGAGATGCAAAAAACTATCCATTTTACCTCCGTTCCTGCGCAAAACCGTTACAAGCAAGCCTTTTAATAGATTATGGGATGGATAAATTCTATGAAATGACTGAAGAAGAAATCGCAATTTGTTGCGCATCCCACGCTGGCGAAGAAATCCATGTTAAAACAGCCGAACATCTTCTAAAAAAAATAGGATTAGATGAAAGCTACTTAAAATGCGGATTACACAAACCTTTATCAAAAACCGAACAAACAAAAATGATATTAAACGGTTTATCTGAACATCCTTTGCAAAACAATTGTTCAGGTAAACACGTTATGATGTTGGGTTTGTGTAAGATGAAAGAATGGGATTTGGCAACGTATGACAGCTCGGAACATCCTTTACAAAAAGCTATCAAATCAAAAATTTACGAATTGTGTAAAGTTCCTAAAGAATATCCCATAACGACTGATGGTTGCGGAGTTCCTATTGTTTCAATGCCATTAACTAATATGTTGCATGGGTATTTGAACTTGTTTTGCAATCCCAAATATGAAAAAATCAAAAATGCGTTCTTAAACCACCCATACATTATCGGAGGCGAAGACAGAACTGATACAAAAATTATCGAAAATTCTCAAAACATTGTTGCAAAAGTTGGCGCAGGTGGCTTGTGCATCGTTGTTAATACAAAATCCGAAGAAGCTTTTGTCGTAAAAATTTCTGATTGCGATATGAAAGCAAGAGAATTAGTTGTTTGTCAAACATTAAAAAATTTGCATTGGGCAGATATTCCAATGGATTTGGACATTAAAACTTTGCACAACCAAAAAGTCGGTGAAGTTAAGATTTTGGTTTAATCTTATAAACATTTTTTACAAATACGATTTTCTCTTAATTACTTAAATAAATACTTACTTGCGCAAGTCAAACCATAGTTTGTACCGGCTTCACAATCATCCCTGTAATTGGCATAATCCGTTGTATTTTCATCAGCTGGCATTATTTGATCTGCGTAAAGAAAAAACAAAAACAAATCCTTTCCCCATGTATTAGGTCTTTTTTGAGGACCATTTACATCAATAACAAACCAACCACAACGTTGTTTTACACTGCTAAGAGCGTTTGTACAATCCATTGCATCTAACCATATTGCAGCAGATGCTCCATCGTCCAAAACCAAACCGGAAGTTGTGTTTTGGTTAAAATAACCAGCACTCAATGGAACTGACTCTCCATTTAACTTTTTGGCATCCTTATCTTGCACAAAACATTTACCTAAATTGTCACCATCGTTACTATCACAATCTGCAACTGTTTTTAATTTCGATTTAAAAATATCTTTTAAACAAGCGTGCTTTGTACTATCTGGGCAATCTGCTACAGCATTTTTAAATTCCAAATCATTATCTGCTGCAATCTGTTGAAATGCCTGCTGAAAAAGAGAATACTCCCTTTTTAATTTATTAATATTTGCTTTGTTATTGATATTATTAATCAACGTCGGCATAGTCATTGCTGCAACAACACCTATTATACCGAGAGTGATTAAGACCTCTGCAAGAGTGAAGGCGGCTAAGCGTCTTAAAAACAGGTGCAGACTATGATTATGAGAGGGTTTTAGACTATTGCCCCCCCCCCGATGA
>UMLJ01024098.1_pt1 | contig 11011 bp, 9 predicted proteins | sample 1966521 | NCBI WGS metagenome assembly UMLJ01 (sample SAMEA4836199, study PRJEB28245) | human gut metagenome | biome: gut microbiome; material: fecal sample | place: Denmark | collected 2008
CGACGTCCCAGCTCATCCCAGAAAACGCTATATTGAGTTTCTGTATCCATCACTACACCATCAAAATCAAATAAAGCTGCAATGTTTTTTGTTGTATCCATATATTAATTTAGATTGATTTAACGTGGTAAAGGTCTGAATAATTCGCCACATTCTTAACTTTGCATTGCTTAAAAATCATAAAATTGAATATGAACCTTAGAAATGATTTCATTGTTATAATTTAATAATATAAAAAACAAGACATGTTGTTCAATGCAGAAAATATCCTATTAATTGGGTCCGTATTACTTTTTGTAAGTATCGTAGTTAGTAAAACAGGCTATCGCTTCGGCGTTCCTACATTACTGGTGTTTTTATTAGTCGGAATGTTTTTCGGCAGTGACGGACTGGGACTGCAGTTCCACAATGCCGGTGAAGCGCAATTCATTGGCATGGTGGCATTAAGCATTATTCTATTCTCAGGCGGCATGGACACCAAATTTGCAGAAATTCGCCCGGTACTGCCACAGGGAATACTGCTCTCCACTGTGGGGGTATTACTGACTACACTCTTTACCGGTCTTTTTATATATTGGATTTCGGGATTTAAACACGTGAGCATCACCATGTCACTTATTACGGCCATGCTGTTGGCAGCCACTATGTCTTCCACAGATTCAGCCTCCGTTTTCAATATTCTGCGTTCGCAAAGCATGAATTTAAAGCATAATCTGCGTCCTATGCTTGAACTGGAAAGTGGTAGCAATGACCCTATGGCATATATGCTGACAATTGTTTTAATCCAGTTTATAAATTCTTCGGGTATGGGATTTATGGATATTCTGGGCTCATTCTGCATTCAGTTTATAGTAGGTGGAGCTTCGGGATTTTTATTGGGCAAGTTAGCTATTCTCATCTTAAACAAAATAAACCTTAATAACCAGTCCCTCTACCCTATTCTATTATTAAGTTTTATTTTCTTTATTTTCACAGTCACTGATTTATGTAAAGGAAATGGTTATCTGGCTGTTTACATTGCCGGTATCATGGTGGGCAACAACCGCATAACGAACCGGAAAGAGATTTCAACCTTTATGAATGGTATGACATGGTTATTCCAGATTATTATGTTCCTGACATTGGGACTTTTAGTTAATCCTCATGAAATGCTGAATATTGCTGTTCCCGCCCTCCTCATTGGTATATTCATGATTGTTTTTGCACGCCCGCTGAGTGTCCTGATCTGTCTGCTGCCATTTAAGAAAATGAATTTCAGTTCACGGATATTCGTCTCATGGGTAGGCTTGAGAGGAGCAGTACCTATCATATTTGCTACTTATCCCGTGGTAGCCAATATACCGGATTCCAATCAAATATTTAATATCGTATTCTTTATCACTATCTTATCTTTAGTGATTCAGGGAACAACCATTTCATGGATGGCTAAATTACTCCATTTGGCTACTCCTCTCGAAAAGACCGGCAATGACTTCGGGGTAGAAATCCCTGAAGAAATCAATACCGATTTAAGAGATATTATCCTGACTGAAGAAATGCTGGCAAAAGGCAACCGTTTGATGGACATGAACCTGCCTAAAGGAACATTGGTAATGTTGATAAAACGAGGAAACGAGTTTATGATTCCCAATGGTTCACTGCAATTACATGCAGGAGACAAATTACTGATTATTTCAGAGAACAAAGAAAGTACACCTCCCCCTCTCAGTTAAAGAGGGGAGCAGGTCAGAAACCGAACAATAACATGATATTAAGTACTGAAACGATAATAGCAATGGTGTAGAGCACAAAACTACTCCAACGGGAGTTGGCATACTTGCCCATCACTCTTTTTGAAGAAGTAAGCCCTACCTGCAAAAACACTGTGAATGGAAGCTGAATACTTAAAATCATTTGAGAAATAATTAATCCATAAAACGGATTATCAATGAAAAAAATAATCACCAAAGCCACTCCCAACGACAGGAGCACCCCTATACGTGAGTGAATATCCTTAATATGATATGATTCTCCAAAGATACCAGCAAAGATAGAACCTGCCGCCATGCCACTGGTTATGGTAGAAGAAATACCTGCCATCAGTAAAGCCAGTGCAAAAATCAATCCGGCATTATTCCCCAATAACGGATCAAGCAACGACTTTGCTTGTTGTAGCTCCTCCACCTGCGTATTTGTTTTAAAGAAAGTGGCAGCAGCCAACAATATCATCGCACTATTTATCGCCCATCCCACAATCATGGAAAACAATGTATCATAAAACTCATATTTCAAAACTTTACGAATCGAGCCCTCATCCTGCTTGTTATATTCATGGCTCTGTATCACCTCCGAATGCAAGAATAAATTATGGGGCATTACTACTGCACCGAGAACACTCATTATAATTAGCATACTTCCCTGCGGAATACTCGGCACAACCCATGCACGTACTGCCATCGGCCAATCTATATCTACCAAAAAGAGTTCGTATAAAAAAGATAAGCCGATGACGGATACAAATGCAATAATAGCTCGTTCTATCTTCTTATACGAATTGGAGAACAGCATGATAATGACAAAAAGAGTTGTCAGTATAGAACCCCATACAATAGGAATATCCAATAGCATCTGTAACGCAATAGCCCCTCCCAAAATCTCTGCCAGTGAAGTAGATATAGACGCCAAAACAGCACTGCCCAAAACCGGACGTGCTATCCATTTAGGACAATATTGTGTAGCAGCTTCACTCAGACACAAACCGGTAACAATACCCAAATGCGCGACATTATGCTGTAAGACAATCAACATTATCGTAGAAAGTGTGACAACCCATAACAGAGCGTAACCAAACTCCGAACCGGCTGCAAAATTGGACGCCCAGTTCCCCGGATCGATAAATCCGACTGTAACCAATAATCCCGGACCAATATATTTAAAGAAATCAAGACCACCCAAATAGCGTTTATGATCTTTCCGTTTTAGTTCATCTATAAAATTAGACATGCTTTACTTTTTTTGCTTGCACAAACATACGAATAAAAAACAAATAAACACTTGCTTTGTTTACATATATATTCTATTTTCGCTCTAAAATACCCAATAATAATGAAAAAGGAAATCTTACTATCCGCATTGCTCATAGCTACATTGGCTGCCTGTACAGGCAAAGGACCTGCCCGCAAATTTAAAGAGACGGCTGAAAGGCTGAATCAAACCTACCCCATCCGCTTGAATGAAACCATCACCATTGATAGTACTCATTATAATGAAAAAGACAACACTGTGAGTTACTATTATACCGTGACAGGGGAACTGGATGACCCTCAATTCATGGATAACAATTATGCCACTTACAAGAAAGCCTTACAAGAAGCTATTGACAACTCGGTAGAGATGGAAGAGTATCGAAAATTTGGAAGTAAAATCAAATATATTTATTACTCGGGAAGCAATAAGAAAAAACTGGCGGAATTCGTTTTCTAAATGGTTCCGGCACTACCACCCCACACGTACTAACGCATGAGCTCACACATATATATGTGTGAGCTCACACGAACGTATATATAAGCCTACACGTTAGTACGTGCAAATCCATGCGTACTAACGCGTTATTCTTCTTCTGGTTTTGTAAAGCGAAACAGGGTCGGATCTACCGGACGAATCAATACATTCTGTCCTTTTTGAAACTTCGCTTTCAGTTTGGCAACCGTTTTTTCCAATTTCGATTTATTAGTATCAAAATATACAAAACAAGTGCGGTTCACCAGCCCTTCCTGACCTTCCAAATAATTCTTTAGTTGATAACTATAATGAGAACGTTGCGGCAACAATTTATTATTATCCAGTTTTACACTATCCAACAACTGGATATCTGTAAAATAAATCAATGAATCTGTAAACGAAGCAGACACGCCTACTATATATACAGCTTTGGTTTTATTTCCTTTTAAAGAAAATGCCGAACATAAAATCAGCACGACAAATAAAGAGCAGAAAATCTTGATGAATCTCATAATTTGTTTTTTATTATTTTATTAGGGACAAAAGTAGTTATTTACCGCTAAATATGAAAAGGTAATAGATAAATTAACATTATTCCTCTATAAACGAACAAAAGCACAAGATGAAAGAGCAAACTTTCAACTCATGCTTTGTTTTCTTTTTGTTTTGGAAACCGAATTTGGTCTTATCCCAAATAGGCCTTGAGCAGCTTGCTACGTGAATTTGCTCTTAATCTTCTAATGGCTTTCTCTTTAATCTGACGTACGCGCTCACGAGTGAGTCCGAATTTATCGCCGATTTCTTCCAACGTCATTTCCTGCGTGTTAATACCGAAAAACATCTGGATAATATCCTTTTCTCTTTCAGTTAACGTAGAGAGCGCTCTATCGATTTCCTTCGAAAGTGACTCATTAACCAAAGAACGGTCTGCCATAGGAGAGTCGTCGTTTACCAACACATCCAACAAGCTGTTATCTTCCCCTTCCACAAAAGGAGCGTCTACAGAAATGTGGCGGCCTGAAACTTTCAACGTATCCGAAATCTTGTCTACCGGAATTTCCAATTCATCGGCTAATTCTTCCGGAGAAGGACGACGCTCGTTTTCCTGTTCGAACTTAGAGAAAGCTTTGCTGATTTTATTCAGCGAACCTACCTGGTTCAACGGCAAACGGACGATACGTGACTGTTCTGCCAATGCTTGAAGGATAGACTGACGAATCCACCATACAGCGTAACTGATAAATTTAAAGCCTCGAGTTTCATCAAACTTCTCGGCTGCCTTAATCAGTCCCAGGTTTCCCTCATTAATCAAGTCAGGAAGACTTAATCCCTGATTTTGATACTGCTTGGCAACAGATACAACAAAGCGCAAGTTTGCACGTGTCAGTTTTTCCAATGCCACCCGGTCGCCTTTACGGATACGTTGAGCGAGCTCTACCTCTTCTTCTACAGTAATCAAGTCTTCGCGGCCAATTTCCTGTAGATACTTATCAAGAGATGCGCTCTCTCGGTTAGTGATACTTTTAGTAATCTTTAATTGTCTCATTCTCTATAAAACAAATTTGGGATGCAAATTTACAATATTAAAATGGAATAACATCCATTTTGTTTGAAATATTTTTGCCAATAAATCAAAAAAGGACTTATATCGAGCTAGTTCCTAAAATTATTGGATTATTCCAAAACATATAGTCCTAATTATTTTTATTAAGGACGCTTCTTTTAAATATAACAGGATGCACGACTAGTATAATACAGCCGTGCATCCACCAAACACACACCTATTGAAAAAATCTTATTACCTTATGTATTTTTATCTTTTATGAATCATTCCTGAGTCAAGTCCACGGCATAATTGGCACGTTTACCCGATGGGAACATACCGCTTAAGAACAATACCTGATCAGGTGACAAAGTTGCGGCCTTCAACACATCTTCCAAATCATTAACCGTTCTAATCACCTGTCCGTTGGCTTTCAGAATAATGAACCCTTTGCGAACACCGGCAGCTTTCATCTTACCTTCCGTTACTCCTGTTACTTCAACACCCGAACCAAGATTGAGTTGCTTCTTCAGTTCTTGAGGAACTTCGCGGAATGCAGCACCCAATATTTCCATGCCTGCATTCTTAACAACTTTTGTAGTACCTTGTTCGTTCTTTAAGGTCAGTTCAATATCCTTTTCCTTCTTGTCACGTAAAACTTTTACCGTAACCTTGTCACCCGGACGATGCTTAGCCAATCCCTCCTGCAGCTCTGCAAAGTTCTTCACTCTCTTGCCATCTATTCCGATGATGACGTCATTTTCCTGCAATTTACCTGCAGCAGAACCGCCTTCAATAATTTCACGAACCCATACACCATCTACTGCGCCCAAGTCTTTTATTTGTTTCTTCATCGCCTCATCCATCAACTGCTGTTCATCATTAATCGGTGTACCTTTGATACCTAAAATAGCACGCTGTACGGTTCCATATTCTTTTAAATCTGCCACAACCTTCTTCATAATGCTAGCAGGAATAGCAAATCCATATCCCGAATAAGCTCCTGTCGGTGAATACAATACTGAGTTAATACCAACCAATTCACCTCTTGCATTAACCAATGCACCACCACTATTACCTTGATTGATGGCGGCATCTGTTTGAATGAATGATTCTACACCTTGATTGTATACACCCAATGTACGAGCCTTTGCACTAACAATACCGGCAGTAACGGTAGATGTCATATTAAACGGATTACCTACCGCCAGTACCCACTCTCCTACCTTCAATGCATCCGAATCACCTACGGGAACTGTAGGAAGATCATCTGCTTCAATTTTAACTAAAGCTAAATCCGTGCTAGGGTCTGCACCTATCACACGTCCCTTAAATTCACGTCCGTCATTCAGTTTGACACTAATTACATCTGCATTATCAATCACATGGTTATTAGTAACAATATAGCCATCTCTGGAGATTATCACTCCCGAACCGAATCCAACTCTTTCCGGGGTATGCACCTGACGTTGTTGACCGCCTCCTCTGCCGTTTCCAAAAATATCACCGAAGAATTCAGAGAACGGATCACGAACCGTTACCGTCTGAGTTTTAGACTCCTGAGTAGACTTTATATGAACAACTGCATGTACAGAATTCTCGGCCGCCTGAGTCAGATCGACCGGTTGCATATTAACCGCATCCAAAGCAGCCAATCTTGTATTTTGACTTTGTTGGAACACATCATTAAAAGCCAGACTTTTATTCTGTTCAGGCTTCAACATAGTATAAGTCGTTACTCCCGCTACACCTGCGCTAACAGCTACAATCGCCGTTGCCCCTAGTACCATTTTAGTTACTTGTTTCATAACTTAATATCTATTAGTTTGTTAATTTCATTTTTTAGTTTAACTTTTATACCGCTAAAGTAATGACAAAATATGTACGGTTGTATGCATTGTCAGATAAATTTTCCCTCTTTTAACAGAGGCATACAGGCACTTAACAGGGGTTAACCGCAATATCTGCCAAATTTGCATTCGTTATCAATAGCTGACAACAGACCTGTCAGAGGTACTAATTCAACATTTCACATTCATTTCGATACTTTTTCTCATCCTTTTGCAGCTTTTCGAGCTAAAAGCATTATCTTTGTCTTCTCAAAGCAGTCGGTCGGTCTGTCGCTGATGCCGCAAGGCAGAAGAGGAAAGTCCGGGCAACACAGAGCATCCTACTTCCTAACAGAAAGCTATCTGCGAAGGTAGAGTAATGCAGAAGAAAAAAACCGCCTTGTTCTTTCGGGAATAAGGTAAGGGTGAGAAGGCGGGGTAAGAGCCCACCAGCCGCATGGTGACATGTCGGGCTGTGTATCTTAGGAGTTGTAAGGTCATGTAAACCGGCATTATGAGGGTTGCTCGCCCCACGTCGGAGGGTAGACCGCTAGAGCCTGTTGGTGACAACAGGCGTAGATAAATGACAGACGCCTTACCGCTAGATAAGGAACAGAACCCGGCTTACAGACCGACTGCTTTTTTATATAAAGAGCCTAAATGAGTACCATGAACAAGGAAAAGCTGAAAGGCCTGCAATCGTTTCTCAAAGATGATATATGGCGAGTGACGGAAGACGAGGTTAGTAAATCCCGTGGAATATTTTATAATGCAATAAAGATAGCAACCCTCTCCATCCGTGAGTTTACCCAAGGACGTATTATTAATAAAGCTTCGGCACTGACATACAGCACGCTGCTTTCCAGTATTCCTATATTAGCCATCTTATTTGCCATTGCGCGTGGTTTTGGCTTTTCCAATTTATTGGAGACTCAGTTTCGCAGCGGACTGGAAGGACAGAGTGCGGCCGCAGAAACAGTTCTCGGATTGATTGACTCTTATCTGATTCATGCCAAAAGCGGTATATTTATCGGTATCGGTTTAATCATGCTGTTTTGGACTATTCTCAGCCTGACATATAACATAGAACGTACTTTCAATTACATTTGGCAGGTGAAGAAACCACGCACTCTTTACCGTAAAATGACAGATTACTTTTCCATCCTTTTACTTCTTCCGCTATTAATCGTATTGTCAAGCGGTATATCCATCTTCATGACAACGATGCTGAAGAACATGGAAGATTTCGTATTGCTGGCACCGCTAATGAAATTTATGGTCAGACTTATCCCTTTCATACTCACATGGGGTATGTTTACAGGACTGTATGTGTTTATGCCGAACACAAAGGTAAAAATCAAATACGCTATCATACCCGGTATCATAGCCGGTACTGCGTTCCAAGCATTCCAATATCTATATATCGGAAGTCAGATATGGGTTTCACGTTACAATGCCATTTATGGTAGTTTTGCCGCCATCCCAATGTTCTTGCTGTGGACACAAATATCGTGGAGCATCTGTTTGTATGGTGCGGAACTGTGCTATGTAGCCCAAAATTTGAAAAATTACAGTTTCAGTAAAGAGACAGCTCATATCAGTCGTCGGTATCATGACTTTCTTTGCATCCTTATCATGTCGCTCATCTGTAAACGCTTCGAAACGGAAGAACCTCCTTATACCGCCGTCACATTGAGTGATGAACATAAGATTCCCATCCGGCTAACCAAAAACATATTATATGAACTGCAAGATATGCACATGATTTATGAAACTCCTGTAGATGATGACGATGAATCCTTTGCATATCTCCCATCTGTGGATATAAACCGGATGAATGTGGCAATGCTCCTGAACAGACTGGATGTAGCCGGTTCAGAAGCATTCAAGATTGACCGTGAGCGATACAGTGCCCCGTGGGAAGCACTGATGCGAGCTCGCGAAGAATATTATCAAAGCACCAGCAAGATACTGTTGAAAGACCTTTAGTTATTGAATTGCATCATACGGCTCAAATATTTGCCGATGATATCGAATTCTATATTCACAATGCTTCCCGACTGGAAAGTGTGGAAATTGGTATGTTCGTAAGTATAAGGAATAATAGCAACCTGAAAAGTATCATCTGTCGGATTGCACACAGTCAGACTAACACCATTTACGGTAACCGAACCTTTATCAACCGTCATATAACCACGCTTTGCCATCTCCTTGTCAAACTTATACTTAAAGGTATAATAACGGCTACCATCCACGTCCTGGATGCTGATACATTCCGCAGTCTGATCTACATGCCCCTGCACGATGTGTCCGTCCAAACGTCCGTTCATCATCATACTACGCTCCACGTTCACTTTATCCCCTACCTTCAACAATCCAAGGTTGGAACGCTCCAATGTTTCTTCAATGGCAGTTACTGTATATGTACCATCCTGAATGCTTACCACTGTCAGACAAACACCATTGTGAGCAATACTCTGATCTATCTTCAGTTCGTCTACAAACGAACATTTCAATGTAAGGTGCAGGTTAGTTTGTTCTTTTTCCAAACGCACTACTTCTGCATATTCTTCTACAATTCCTGAGAACATAATTCATTAATTTAATAGTTAAAGTGCAAAGATAAAGAGAAAAAGCCGTCTTAAATAAAAGATTTATGTATTTTTGCACAAATTACTTTGCAAACATTACTAATACTAACAAATATGGATAGCACAAGAATCGTTGGCGAAAAGATTAAATCGCTGCGTGAAACAAAAGAAATCAGTGTAGCAGAATTAGCAGAACGTTCAGGGCTTGCCGAAGAGCAAATCAACCGCATAGAAAATAATGTAGACCTTCCTTCACTGGCTCCTCTTATCAAAATAGCACGTGCATTGGGAGTACGCCTGGGCACTTTTCTGGATGACCAAGAAGAGCAGGGAGCAGTCGTTTGTCGCAAAGAGAGTGCCGAAGATACAATCAGCTTTTCAAATAATGCAATGGACTTACGCACTCACATGCGCTACCATTCTCTGTCAAAATCGAAAGCCGACCGCCATATGGAACCTTTCATTGTTGATGTAGCTTCGAATGACAATGTTGAGTTTACCCTTTCGTCGCACGAAGGAGAAGAGTTCATTTATGTAATGGAAGGTGTCATTGAAGTGTGTCACGGCAAAAAATGCTATGTGATAGAAGCCGGAGACAGTATTTATTATGACTCTATTGTCCCCCATCATGTGCACGGACTTTGCGGACAGGCAGCCAAGATATTGGCGGTAATCTATACACCCATCTAAATCGGATTTTGACATGGAATTATATACCCGAACCCTCGGAGACTGGCTCGAACATTGGGCCGAAGCCACTCCCGATAAAGAATATATCGTCTATTCAGATCGTAACCTGCGTTTTACCTGGAGGCAATTCAATGAGCGTGTTGATAATATGGCAAAAGGATTGCTTGCCATCGGCGTCAAACGAAATACTCATGTAGGAATTTGGGCAGGCAATGTACCCGACTGGCTCACTTTCCTGTATGCTTGCGCCAAAATCGGTGCTGTAGCTGTAACCGTAAACACCAACTACAAGCAAGCCGAACTGGAATATCTTTGTCAGAATTCAGATATGCATACGTTATGTATCGTCAACGGTGATCGTGGCTCGGATGACTACGTCAACATGGTTTATGCCATGCTGCCCGAACTGAAAAGTTCACAACGCGGGTATCTGAAAAGCAAGCGTTTTCCTTGCATGAAGAATGTCATCTACATCGGTCAGGAAAAATACAGAGGAATGTATAACACTTCTGAAATCCTCCTATTGGGAAGTAATGTAGAGGATGACGAACTCACTGAAGCCAAGAAACAAGTGGACTGCCACGACACGGTGAATATGCAGTACACTTCCGGCACGACAGGATTCCCAAAGGGAGTCATGCTTACACATTATAATATAAGCAACAATGGCTTCCTCACCGGAGAACACATGAAATTCACTTCTGATGACAAGTTGTGTGTTTGTGTCCCTCTTTTCCATTGTTTCGGCGTAGTACTTGCCACCATGAACTGTCTGACACATGGATGTACACAAGTAATGGTCGAACGCTTTGACCCGTTATTGGTACTTGCGTCTATTCATAAAGAACGATGTACAGCCCTTTACGGAGTTCCGACAA
>UMLJ01024063.1_pt1 | contig 10998 bp, 10 predicted proteins | sample 1966521 | NCBI WGS metagenome assembly UMLJ01 (sample SAMEA4836199, study PRJEB28245) | human gut metagenome | biome: gut microbiome; material: fecal sample | place: Denmark | collected 2008
ATATGATATTTATGTATTGGCTATTTTATTGATTATAGCTGCTGCTGGTTTTCTTCTTCGTCCCCAGTCAAAAAGTAATATGATTAAAATTACTTTAAACAAAGAAGTTTATGGCTATTATGATCTAAATAAAAATCAAACAATACATATTAATAAAGAGAATACATTAAAAATAGAAAATCATAAAATAAGAATGATTTCAGCCACCTGTCCAGATCATTTATGTATCAAGCAGGGGGCAATTAATAAAAAGGGGCAGAGTATCATCTGTCTTCCTCATAAACTCATTGTAGAGGTGGTGTCAGGAGATGAAAAACAACAAGATGATCAAGCATACTAAAGTCAGACAATTATGCTTTCTTGCAATATTCTGTACCATATCCATCATATTGAATTATATAGAAATGTTGTTTCCTATTTATTTAGGAATCCCTGGCGCAAAACTTGGCTTAGCTAATATTGTATCTTTGACTATTCTTTTATGCTTTGGATTTAAATATGCATTGGGTGTCGCATTGCTTCGTATCTTTATTATAGGAATCACATTCACAAATCCTTATATGATGCTTTATAGCTTAGCTGGAGGACTTCTTTCTATTAGTATTATGGCATTGATGGTAAAGACACATCTTTTCTCAAATATCGTCATCTCTATAATAGGAGGCGTATCTCATAATATAGGGCAGTTACTTGTTGCCTTTGTCTTCTTTTCTACCTCTGCCTTTATCTATTATCTTCCATATCTGATATTACTTGGGATTGTATCAGGTACGGTGGTAGGAATAATCGCACAAATAATATATATTAAAATAAAAAGGCATATTATTGGGTAAAATATGGGAGTGAAATATTTCCATATTTTTTTGTATATGTTATTATAAGGCGGTATGTTTAAAAGAAGGGTGAAATTATGAAAGAACGTGAACAATTTAAATCAAGAATAGGCTTCCTGCTTCTTTCTGCAGGTTGTGCTATTGGTATTGGAAATGTATGGAGATTCCCTTATGTTGTAGGACAAAATGGTGGAGGAATCTTTGTCTTCTTCTATTTGATTTTCTTGCTTCTTATTGGTGTTCCAATTCTAAGCATGGAATTCTCTGTAGGACGTGCAAGTGCAAAAAGTCCAGTTAAAGCTTATCAGGCTTTAGAAAAACCAGGACAGAAATGGCATTTGCATGGTTATGTTGGATTATTAGGTAACTTCTGTTTAATGATCTACTATACTACAGTATCAGGATGGATGTTGAACTATTTTTATAAGTTCTTGACTGGTGGATTTACAGGAGTCAAAACATCTCAGGTTGCATCAGTTTTCCAGAATGTATTATCTAGTCCATCTCAGAATGTATTCTGGATGATAGTAGTTGTTGTTATTGGTATGTTAATATGTTCAATGGGATTACAGAACGGTGTAGAAAGAATTACAAAAGTTATGATGATTGGCTTACTTGGACTCATTGTAGTTCTTGCAGTACATGGGTTAACACTTGATAATGCGATGGCAGGTGTTAAATTCTATTTATATCCAGACTTTAATAAAATCAAACATATTGGCTTATTAAATGTGATCGTAGCGGCAATGAACCAGTCTTTCTTTACTTTAAGTATCGGTATTGGTTCAATGGCGATATTCGGTAGCTATTTAAAGAAAGATAAAACTCTTTTAGGGGAAGCAGTGAATGTTGCAGGGTTAGATACATTTGTCGCTATTGTGGCAGGTCTTATCATCTTTCCAGCATGTTTCTCATTTGGAGTAAATCCTGACAGTGGTCCAAGTCTCATCTTTATTACTTTACCTAATGTCTTTTTATCAATGACAGGCGGTAGAATTTGGGGTGCTCTATTCTTCCTATTTATGGCTTTCGCATCATTATCTACAGTCATTGCAGTATTTGAAAATATTATTGCCTGCACAATGGAATTATGGAACTTCACAAGAAAGAAATCAGTAATCATTAATTTGATTCTTATTACTGTATTCTCATTACCTTGTGCTTTAGGATTTAATGTCCTTAACTTCTTGCAGCCTCTTGGCAGTGGTTCAACAATACTAGATCTAGAAGACTTTATCGTAAGTAATCTTCTCTTACCACTTGGGTCTTTTGTTTATTTATTATTCTGTACATCTCGCTTAGGATGGGGATTCAAGAATTATCAAACAGAAGCCAATATGGGTGATGGTCCTAAGGTCCAGAACTGGATGCAGGGTTATCTTACAATTATATTACCTATTGCAGTCATATTCGTATTTATCAGCAGTTTGGTTTAAACAGTGGATATTCCACTGTTTTTTTGTGATTTCTCCTAAATTATATGGAATATATTATATAGAGGAGGATCACTCAATGAAAAAAAGCCGTATAGAACATGTGAAGAAATATAGTATGCTTTCTCTTGTAGAAGATTTAGGCTTTACTCTCGTCTATGAGAGTTCTAATTACTATCATCTTGAGGAACATGATTCATTAAAAATTAGAGTAAATATCAATAGATTCTATTGGTATTCAAAAGGATTTGGGGGAGACACGATTACATTATGCCAGACATTGGGTTTAGAAAAGAATTCAGAATTTCATTCTTTTATCTATACGATTCTTTATTTGGAAATGAGAATGTATAAGAATCCCCATCATGAATTTACAAAGATTAAAAGACAAGAGAGAAAACTCTATTTACCACGTAAAGACATTAATAATAAGAAGGTCTATTACTATTTATATGAAAGAGGCATTAGTCTCAATATTATTGATTATTTTATTGATCATGAATATCTCTACCAGGAAGCAGTGCACCATAATCTTGTCTTTGTATCTTATAAAGGAAGTCAACCAGTATTCATAAGTAAAAGGGGAAGTGTGATAAATAATCGTTATATGCGTGAGCAGGCAGGAAATGATTATAACCATTGTTTTTATATATCGCATAACTCATCACTGCTTATTGTGACTGAATCTATTATTGATATGATGTCTCTAATGACTCTTACAAATAACTTTAAGAAATATGATTATCTATCACTTAATTCTGTCTCTCATTATCGTGCACTCTTTTATCATTTAGAACATCAACGAATAGAAAGAGTCCTATTAAGATTAGACAATGATCAAGCAGGAAGAGGTGCAGTTCATACAATCGTTGATATTTTAAATAAGAACTATCCCTATATCAAAATAGATGTAGCCTATCCTTATAGGCATAAAGATTGGAATGATTATCTTGTTTATGGTATTAAGCAAAAAGAAAATGATATAATTATATTCTAGAGAGGATGAGATATATGAAACTTATATTAAAACAAAAGATCTTTAGTTTGATGGATAGTTATGATATCTATGATGAATATGATCAGGTTGTCTATACAGTAAGCAGTCGTCTTTCATGGGGTCATAAATTAGATGTATATGACCCATCAGGTCATTGTCTAGCAACCATTAAAGAAGAAATCTTGACATTCATGCCAAGATTTAGTATCTACATAGATGATCATTATATTGGTTCATTTCAAAAGAAAATCAGCTTATTTCCTAAATATGTCCTAGAATTTAACGACTGGTCTATTAATGGAGATTTTATGAACTGGAATTACACTATAAGTGATTCTTATCATGAAATTGCGACTATATCAAAAGAACTATTTCATTTTACAGATGTCTATGTCATTGATGTTCATAATAGCCAGGACGCACTTTATGCATTACTAGTAGTACTGGCAATAGATGCTGAAAAGTGTTCAGCCTCAAATAACTAAAAAAAGAAGCCGAGGCCAATGTCATTAAGTTAAGAATTGACAGCTATCAAGGCATACAAACAAAATGTATGCCTTTTTTATTTTCTCTTGACAAAAGCCCAAAAATGTGAGGCCAATAATCAATATTTATATATTGATTATTGGCCAATTGTTTATAGTTGTCCATAATGTATACCTCCGACGACATCTATAAACAATTCGAGAAAACTTTAAATCACATTATTAAAAAAATGAACGATTCACGCTCTATTTTCTGCGAAAATTCCAGAACAGACTTCATTCGTTCTCGTAAACTGGATTTTCAAAATACCATCAAAATCCTCTTCTGCATGGAAAACGGCTCCTTAAGAGATGAACTATTTAAGTCTTTTGATAATGCACTTGATACACCTACTGCATCTGCGTTTGTGCAGGCTAGAAATAAAATCAAGGTGGATGCTTTTAAACATATTTTCAATAAGTTTAATGATAGAACTCATGAAGACATACTGTATAAAGGATATCGTCTTCTCGCTATTGATGGGAGTGAATTGCCAATCGATAATTCCATATATGATAAAGAAACAAGAGTTCTAAGAACAGGCGGTACCAATAAGCCTTATTCCGCATTTCATATTAATGCCAGCTACGATCTCCTTGAGCGATCATATGATGATCTTATTATACAGGGTCAGGCAGTAAGGGATGAAAATGATGCTTTCTGCCAGCTTGTGGATCGTTATCAGGGAAGGAAAGCGATTTTTATAGCGGACAGAGGATATGAATCTTATAACGGTTTTGAACATGTTGCGAAATCTGGAAACAAGTATCTTGTCAGAGTCAAGGATATCAATTCTAAAACCAGTATGACAAGATCTTTAGGGCCGTATCCGAATGATGAGTTTGATATTGACGTGTTTAGAATGCTTACTCTGAAATGTACATCAATGATAAAAGCATGCCCTCAGCTGTATAAAGTATGTCCTACTAATATGCGATTTGACTATATGTCTAAAGAAGATCCCTGGTATGAGTTTAATTGCAGGATAGTTCGATTCAAAATCACTGAAGATACATATGAATGTATAATTACTAATCTTGATAGGACTGAATTCTCATCTGAAGACATCAAGGAACTATATAATAAACGCTGGGGTATAGAGACTTCTTTCAGACATGTAAAGTATGCAATAGGTTTGAATTCACATCACGCAAAGAAGAGAAAATATATAAAGCAGGAGATTTATATAAGTCTTACTCTTTATAATCTGACACAGAGACTTATAAGGAAGATAAAGATTGAAAAAAGAAACAAGAAATATATTTATCAGATTAATTTCACTAGAGCCTGTCATTTAGTAAGAAGTTTTCTAAACAAAAAAGATGGAAAAAATCCATCTTTAGAGAATCTGATAGCTAATGAAATCTTACCAATTCGCCCCGGTAGATCTCATAATAGAAACGTCAAACGAAAGTCGTTCATATATTTTAACTACAGATTTGACTAGTCGGACAAATTATAAACCTTTTTGCGATGAAATAGAATATTTTTTAAAAAATCGTGAAAACGATACTTTTTTGGCTGCAATAAAATAAAAGTCAGAATAATATATCTGCTGATATATCATCTGACTTAAATTCTAGCATTATTAACTTAATGACATTGAGCCGAGGCTTCTTTTCTTATGCATCAGAACGGGCAAATTTATTCTTCATAGTAAAACTTAATTCATCTAAGACAAGATGTAATGTTTTTGAAGTTTCCTTCTTCAACATATCAGCTGCCTTTTGATTGGCTTCATGTCTTAATTCTGTTTTTCTTACTTCATCTGTTTCATTTTCAATTAGTTCATCATATGTATGAATAATATGATGTGAATGAGATTGTACCACTCTTTGATAACGTTCAATATGGATGGCTGACTGTTTATCACATGCATCAGCCATAGCTCCTATAAGTCTATTGGCCCAATAGAAGTTATCAGTAGATACTTCACCTGTTGTATTACTGTAATATTCAGGTACAGTATCAATATGAATATATAATGGAACAAGTGTATTAAATACATTTGAACCAAATGTAAACCATTCAATAGGTTCCTGTCCCTGTCTTACCTGTAATACAGATAAGAAGTCATTTCTATTGATTCCTACAGGACGTAATGCACCTTTATTAGATAAATCTCCACGTGTAATATATGGATCATAAGGCGTATTCTGGAAATGAGTTGATAATGCATATTTTACATCTTCAACAGTAATCTTTCTTTCAGGTACCATAGTCCAAGGAATATCATCAGAAAATGGTGTAAAGTCTGCATTTTCTCCATCCCATTTATAAGTATGTGGATTTAAATAACGTCTAATAAACCAATCACGTGGTGTGTTGTAAACATGATCTGAATCATCATGTGAACCAAATGCATAACGTGCATTAAATGAATCATCTAGATTTAAACATAAATGATTCTTTTCAATAAATTCCTTTAAATCATCACTACATAAATGATTTTCTTTAGTAGTAAAAGCATCCTTTAAATCAAATGTATCAATACCTAACTGGTTAGGCATTACAACATAAGCATCATCAGGAACTCTTCTTGCAATCCAGTGATGACCACCAATAGTTTCTAACCACCAGATTTCATCATGATCAGAGAAGGCAATTCCGTTCATTTCATATGTTCCATACTTTTCTAGTAATGAACCAAGTCTTAATACACCTTCTCTTGCACTATGAATATAAGGTAATACAAGATAGACAATATCTTCTTCACCAATACCACCTGGTGTATTTGTTTCTTCATCATATTCTACAAGTGGATCAGCCCCTAAGACACGAGGATTAGAAGTAATTGTTTCTGTCGCTGTCATTGCGACTTCTGCTTCATTAATTCCACTTGCTGCCCAGATACCTTCACCTTTTAAGGCATTTGGCATCGCAGTATATCTCATTGGATTATCAGGTAATTGAATCTTTAAATGAGATAATACTGTTTCATAAACTCTATTTTGTTGTTCTGGATGAATCACTGCAAGTTTCTTTGGTGTAAATCTTGTAGATTGTGAATCATCATTTCTTGCGATTAAGGTAGAACCATCATAAGATGCATTCTTACCTACTAGTAATGTTGTACATGGCATACATTCTCTCCTCCTTGTAGACTTTATTATAGACCTTAAAGTAAAATATTTCAGCACATATGTGCAACCAAATGGAGGGAATCATCGTATTAATAGTGAAGGGAGGGAAATATCATGACAATAGAAGATGTAATAGATACCTATGGGGATATGGTGAGTCGCATTTGTATCATGAATCTCAGAAATAGTGATGATGCGAAAGACTGTTTTCAAGAAGTTTTCATTAAACTCTATAAGCACGGCATGATAGAAGACCATGATTATCTAAAACACTGGCTGATTCGTGTCACAATTAATACATGTAAGGATTATCGTCGTGTTTTCTATAAGAAGACAATTAATATAGAAGATGTGCTTATTCAAGATGAGAAGAAGGATTATGTATTACTTCCTGTGATATTAGAAATGCCAATGCGTTATAAGAATGTACTTTATCTATATTACTATGAAGGATATAAAACAGATGAAATTTCAGAAATATTAAAGATGAATATCAATACAGTGAAATCAAGATTAAAAAGAGGAAGGGAGATACTAAAGAAGAAAGTGGGTGAGGATGATGAATAAATGGAAGGAATTTGATGATATTCATACGCCAGAAGATTGGAAGAAGATCACATATACACAAAAGAAAAAACATTATTCATTTTCTATGGTTTTAACAGCTATTATTGTATGTATTTCTTTAATAACTGTCAGTGCATTTCATTCTGATATGTCAGAATGGCTGACAAATCACTTTTCTAAAGAGGATATTCATCCTGTTGAGAATGTGGCTTTTAAGGATATCAGCTGGCTTGAGGCTCCTTTTGGATATACATATACTAAGGATGATAAAATAAAAAATATCTACCTTATACATCATAATCAAATCAAACTACAAAAACCACGTACATATAAGGGTGTTTATAAGAAACCGTTCTCTTTTAAGTATGTGCGTTACCATCATGATATTTTCATGTATGATTTTTCAGAAAGTATATGGTATGGTGTTAATCGTATATTTAACAATACTGTCTATTTATCTACAAAAGAGAATGATATCATTGCCTTGAATATGAAGACAGGAAATATTGAAGCAATAACCACTGACCATCGCTCTGTAAATCCATACCTATCACCTCATGGACGTTATCTACTCATTAATAAGCAGGATGAGTATTGGACAATCTATGATACAGTCAATAAGACAGAAAAGATTGTGCCTGATATATGTGGGTATGCTTTATCAAATGAACATTCATTTTATGGTGATGATTATATTATTACTTATGGTGATGATTATACGATCGTGATTGATTGTGCAACGCAGAAGGTGGTAGAAAAATGGAATGGTATTACTGAATTTGCGTCTGCATTTGAATTAGTAGATAATACAATCATTAATCATGTCACTGGAAAGAGTTGTGAAATAAAGGAAGAAAATTATCGTATAAAAATTGCAAGTTCTACAAGTCAATATCTTCTTATCACAAATGAAAATGAAGATTCTTTCTATGATAAGCATGTCAATTATTATCTCTATGATATTCAAAAGAATAGCTATGTTCCATTATCTTTACCATTTAAAAATGGTGTTGATATTTCACTCTATGAATATGAAGGAGAAAACAAATTGATCATCTATGATGATAAACAAAGCTATTTAGTCAATCTTCAATCATTGTTCCAATAGAAAAGCGAGGGAGTTTTAATTAAACTCCCTCGCATCATTATTTATTTAAAATCTTTTTTACTACATTTGCAGGTGCAAATTCATAATCAAGGAATTCCATTTCAAAGACGCCTTGACCTTGAGTCATAGAACGTAGATCAACTGCATAGTTCATCACTTCACTCATAGGTGCTTCTGCAATAATCTTAATTAATCCATCTTCAAATACATCAGAACCGATGACTCTCGCACGTAATGTATTTAAATGACTCATAATATCACCTGTAAACTCATCATCAATAATAACCTTCATTTTCATATATGGTTCAAGTAATGCAGGCTCTGCCTTAGGCATCGCTTCCTTGAAGCACATAGATGTTGCAGTCTTAAAGGCCATTTCAGAAGAGTCAACAGAATGATAGGCACCATCAATAAGAGTTGCTTCAATACCTAATACTGGATAACCACCTAAGCATCCTGCTTTTACACTTTCAATAAGTCCCTTTTCAACAGCAGGGAAATAAGTACGAGGTACAGCACCACCAAATACTTCTTCCTTAAAAATATAAGGCTTATCATAATCACGAGAAGGTTTGAAAGTAATTTCTACTTCACCAAACTGTCCATGACCACCAGACTGTTTCTTATATCTTGTTCTTTGAGTCACTTCCTTTTTGATTGTTTCACGATAAGGAATCTTGACATCTTCAAACTTTGCTTCTACCTTAAATCTTGTTTTTAATTTGTTAAGCACTGTATCAAGATGAATATCACCAATACCAGACAAGCATTGTTGCTTTGTTTCTTCGTTATATTCATAAACTAAAGTAGGATCCTCTTCGAGTAATCTATTAATCGCATTCGCAATCTTTTCTTCATTACTCTTACCAAGAGGTACAATGGCTTTCTTATAATATGGTTTAGAATATTCTGTATCAGGAATAAGAATAGGAGAACGTGGATCACATAATGTATCATTTGTATGACATGTAGTTGAACGTGTAAATGCACCAATTTCCCCTGCATGAAGTTTATCTACTTCAATCAAGTTTTTACCCATAGGCTGATAAATCTTCACAATCTTTTCATCTTCTTTTTCTTTTGGATTATAAAGAGTCATACCTGTATATAAAGTACCACTTGTTACTTTGAAATAAGAAGTCTTACCTACAAATGGATCAGTAATTGTCTTGAAGACAAATAAGCTTGTAGGTGAATCTTCATTACATTCTAAGATCTTTTCATCATCCTTCTTTAAATCCTTTACAATAAGTGCATTCTTTGGATGATTGGCTGAATCAAAGAAAGCACACATAGAATTCAAGATAATACTAATACCAATACGATCAGTACCACAAAGTACAGGAATCAAACTACCATCAGTTACACCCTGTCTTAATGCATTAGAAATCTCTTCTTTTGTGAAAGGTTCTTCTTCTAAATATTTTTCAAGTAATTCATCACTTGTATTCGCAACGGCTTCATCAATCATTGCCTTGATTGGTAATACTTCATCCATCATATCTTCAGGAATAGGGGCAACATGCGTCTGACCATTTTCAAACATACGTCCTTCCATCTTTGCGACATTGACATAACCAACCATCTTATTATTATCCATGATTGGTACCTGTATTGGGGCAATACCCTTACCATAAGTATCCTTTAACTGCTGAAGCTTTGTAGGATAATCACTATTTGGATTATCTAATCCATTAATATAGATGATCTTACCTTTATCTCTTGCCTTATACATTGCTTGTTTTGTACCTGCTGAAATACCAGCATAACTTGGACAAATAATTAAGGCTGATTCACAAACAGATAAAGCTGCTTCTGTTTCACCTACGAAGTCAAAAGTACCAGGAACATCTATTAAATTAATCTTACAGTTATCCCATTCAATCGGAACGATTGATAGATTAATAGAAGACTGACGTGCAATCTCCTCAGCACTATAGTCACTAATTGTATTACCACTTTGGATATTACCAATCTGACCAATTGCTCCAGCACGGTAAGCCATAGTTTCTACTATACTTGTCTTACCACATCCAGAATGTCCTAAAACAGCTACATTTCCAATTTCGTGCGCATGATAATCTCTCATAAACATCTACCACCTTTCTAATGCACTTCTATGTAATGTAAATCTATAAAAATATTTTATCATACATCATTTTAATAATGGAAAATAATCATTGTTTTAAAAAAAGTTTTCTAAAATAAGGAGTGAAAGGTTATAATTGAAATGAAAGTACATTGGTAAATAGATTATAACTGTATCATATTTACAAGATAATGATATGTGAAAAAGAGTTCTTTGTAACAATCGTGCTCATGATAGCGCATCCATGGACTTACATTTTTAATTGTGTAAAATAGTGCCTGTACAAGAGTTACGCCAACTCTTGAAAGGGAGGAAATTAAATGGACGCTTTTGCTGATAAGCTAGGACGTGTCGGTGCTTGGT